>SWBX01001917.1_pt1 | contig 38889 bp, 29 predicted proteins | sample 4693051 | NCBI WGS metagenome assembly SWBX01 (sample SAMN10267272, study PRJNA491770) | bioreactor metagenome | isolation source: DHS bioreactor inoculated with marine | place: Japan: Omine Ridge, Nankai Trough | reverse complement strand
TTTCCCCAACTGCCACCATTTGCCTGACGGCTGAGATAGTAGCTTGAATCTGAGAGTGAAATAGCGATTGTACCGGGATTGTAGAATTCCACAAATCGAGCATTATAATTATCGCCGGGATCCGCCACTTCACTGATAAACACATCTGAAGGTGTCGCGGTCGGTCCTGAAGTTGGCGTATCCGTCGGAGGAATCGGCGTGTCAGTGGGAGGTAGCGGTGTGTTAGTGGGTCCTACCGGTGTATCCGTGGGAGGTAATGGGGTGTCAGTGGGCGGCACAGGTGTATCCGTCGGCACAGGTGTATCCGTCGGGAGAGGCGTGGTACATCCTGAATGAACGCTGGGTGTACAATCCACGATGTCTGCTGATGCTATAGTCCATTCAGTCAATGTCCAGGTTGCATTGGGAAAACACACTGACGGTACCCGTACTGCGTGTGAATTTGTATATTCCCAGTCTTGACCGGTTCCATCCAAGTCAATAACACCGTAGGCATCTATCAGGACGCCTGTGGTATGATCACCGTAAATAAACAAGAAATATCCGTCGTCGCCATTGCCGTTAATATTTCCACTGTATTGATCAGCTTCGAATCCATACTGGGCAACGAAATCTGTTTGACTGAAGGCGATGACATAAGTACCACCAGCGGGAACGGTTCCCGTCAGTTCAATATCACCCCATGTTGTGCCACCATTAGATTGACGACAGAGATAGTAGCTTGAGTCTGAGAGTAAAACAGGGGTTAAACCGGGATTGTACAATTCTATGAATCGGCCTTGATAGACATCACCGGGATCCGCCACTTCACTGATAAACACATCTGAAGGTGTCGCGGTCGGTCCTGAAGTCGGTGTATCCGTGGGAGGTACGGGTGTATCTGTGGGAGGTACGGGTGTATCTGTGGGAGGTACGGGTGTATCCGTGGGAGGTACGGGTGTATCGGTAGGCGGCACGGGGGTGTCAGTGGGTACCGGTGTATCCGTGGGAATTGCGGTGGCACAGAGATAGGTAAATGTACCGTCACCGGGAGTGAATAGTTCGAGATCATCCGCCAATGCATGAAGATCCAGCAGACTGGTATCATTCTGACTGCACGCGGGACAGATCACATTAAACTGTACCGTGGCTATCACACCGTTGCTCCCGGCGGGAATATCAGTCCCTGATGTGAATGCAATAACCCGGACATTACCGTCTGTTGGTTCACTGCATCCAAACATAATCCAACCGGCTCCAGCAGGTACCAGGGCACCCTCTGCGCAGGAGTCCGCCACATAATCCAAAACGGTCGTATCGTATGCCAGCTCGAGCTGGAAGACGTCCACTGCCGTATCCCCGTTATCGATCATGATTTCAACGGTAATCGTATCACCGATACATCCGGAATTATCCACAACCCAGAGTGTATCCGCCCGGGACGGTTCCGGCTTCCGGGATTCAATGACTTTACCGGGAAGCGGATCGACGCAGGTGCCGGAACCCAGAGCTGTATTGAAAACGGCCTGAGCATCGCCGGCGGTTACCGTTCCATCACCGTTACAGTCTGCAGCACATTCTTCCTCATATGTGGGTGTGATCATCGCCAGAGCAATCTCAAATGTCATCTGAGCATCTCCAGCGGTCACATCACCACTGAAATTCACATCACCATGCCGGACACACGGTATAGGCGTATCCGTTGAATTTGGTGTAGGTGTGGGAGGAATTGGTGTGTCTGTTGGTGGAACCGGCGTATTGGTTGGAGCGCCGGTGGATTCACAACCATAAATCAGAACATCGTCCACCTGCCACCAGTAATCATAAGCGGCATTACCGTAATGAAACCGGACGATGACATTGCTGAACCCTTCGAATGCCGCCAGAGAGAGTTCCAGGGTTTCAGGACCGACATCGCTGCCACTATGGCTGTGAATGTTCGTCCAACCAGTTCCGCCATCGGTGGATACATCCACATGCCAGAACTCATCACCGCCACTGGAGTAATAATTCATGTCCGATTTGAATTCCAATAAGGCACCGGTTACATTCGTCAGATCGAATGGCGGTGTCCAGAGTTCCGTATCCATTGTTGTGCCTGATCCGCAGGCATCACTGTCGGCATCAGCATAATCCCCTGATCCACCGGTCAGATTGGCATCACCGTCAGCTGTTCCGGACTGCCATACACAGTTGCCGCCGTTGTTGACGATATTCCATCCGGTGAGAGGCCAGACTTCAAAATTTTCACTGACGAATTCCACATAAGCATATCCATCGGGACAGACCAGCGTGGTAACCGATTCAGATAAACTGAAGGAGCCACTGGATTCGGCAGAAGTCCAAGTCACAGTAAAACTCACATTGGTGCCATCCGGTGTCAAAGGATCGGTATCCCAGGCAAAATGCGGTGAATCCGTCATCGCGGATCCGGCATTGGGAATATCCGGAAATGTTGCCGCTCCGTCGGTAACAGTCACCCACGGGGATGTCGTTGTCAGTGTCGCAGAGATTGATGTTGCCCCCACACCACCGTTGTTACCCGCTGTCACGGACATGATGATGCTTTCATCGGGATTGACATAACCGTCGTTATTTCCACCCGCACTGTCATCAATGACATGACTGACATAATACACGTTGGGTGCATTGCACGCGGAATGGCAGATGATTGAAAAATCATCAATATTCCAGCCGCAATATGTAACGGAAGTATCTGTGGGACCCATGGTCCATCGCATGTAAACCGTTGACTCACCATCAGCGTACGCGGAAATATCATATTCCACCTGAGTCCAGGCGCCATCACTCATGGATGCTGCATTTTCCCAGATTGTGTTCCATGAAGAGCCATCATTGGAAACGGAGAATACCGCATGATCAAAAGAAGGACTCTCAACACCCAGCCACCGCCAGAAATTGACCCGGACATTGGTTCGGCTGGAACAGTCAATAGCAGGAGTGGTCAGGTAAAATTCCGAAATGGAATTTGCGTAATCACCGTTGAGGTTATACCCATACACACTACTTCCGGAATGTCCGGATGAGGGATCGGGATCACCTGAGGAACCGCCTGCGCCCGTGGGCACACCGAACGCCCAGTCACCGCCGGAGATGGTCCAGCCGGGATCACTGTCCATATTTTCAATCAACAACGTGATTTCTCCGTATGTTTCAAAAGAATGATAACTACCGCCGTTGTCACTTACCGTTGTGTAACCGTAACCATCAGCACTCGTCACTGAGAAATAATACGGTGTGCACTGTACGAGTCCGGTCAGAACGATTGAATGATCCGTCACCATATCAGTGGAAGATTCCGTGAGGGTCGGTGGTGTGGAAGCACCGTATGTGACCAGTGAATCCGAGGCTTCATCAGTGGTCCATGTCACCGTAGCGGAATCGGTACCGATATTGATGACCTGGATATTTGAGATTACCGGGCCCTGGCAGTCAGCGTTCGCTGTATCATACTCGTCAGCCGGACTGCCTTCACAATCGGCATCCCCGTAATGCGCCGTTATAAGGTCACCGTGGGAAAGCAGGAGAAATCCTGCGCCACTTTGCGTATCTGAAGTTGCAATTGTGCCGGTGAACTGCGCCGTGTCAGGACCGGTTTCCGTCAGTGTGACTGTTTCCGGTGCCGGCTCACTGTTTGAGTTGATATCCACAACCGCTGTATCGACAGCTCCGGAGCTGAGATTCAGGTCCGAATCCCACACCGTCATGGTAATGGTATCGTTGCACGTATAAACCGTGTCATCCATGACAACAGAACCGCAGCCGGCAGCATTGACCATAATGCTTTTTGTTTCCATCACAAGGTTATGACCGGTAACGGTGATCAGTGCCGAACCCGGTCCCGTGGGTGTCCAGTGAACGGTCGCTGTCCCTGTCGCATTTGTATAAGCCGCTCCCATGAGGTTTCCGCCCATGGTAATGGCAACCAGAGCGCCTGCCCGGCCGGTCCCGCCCACATTAACCGTCACATCGTAATCCTGTTCGTTGGGCGTGGTGGCATCAGCAGATACGATGGTAATGGCTTCGGGAATCCGGGTTACAAAATCCGTTGAGGGATCACCCATAAGATTATAGATATCGAAATAATAGGCTGAAGCACCACCCTGGGAATACACTTCGATCATACCGTTCAGGTACATCGGTGAGAGTGTATGCACGAGATCTTCATATTGGCAGCGGTAAACTTCCCGCTGTGCCCAGTCGTCCTCATCCCAGTAGGAATTGTTGGATGTGCCCCAGAAGGAAACAGATCCTTTATACTGTTCTGTCAGCCATACTTCACCGAAAGATGCGGTCTGGCTGTATTTATTGGTGCCGCATGCCCATACATTGACATTGCCGTATTCGTCGGCATTGGTCAGCGCCTGCACATTACTTGCGACAAAGTGAATACTTGCGGTACCGGTGCCGTCCCCGTATCCATGACCGGAATAACAGACTTTTCCCCTGCCGGCATTGATTTCCGCAGCAAAGTCTGCGGTATCGCCACCAGCCAGTTCATCCACCAGGTGCCAGGTGTTATTTACCGGATCAACGGGATCGATATAATTATCGTAACAAAACTGGTGAGTTTCCAGAAGCATATCGTGATGATCCGTGGGACACAGCCACAGCGAATCTTTAAAATAGTCAAGGCTGGGAAGTGTCATCTGCTGAAACGGCAGCAGTTTTCCCAGAACATTTTCAATGTGAGTCACGGTACGCACAGGAATCCTGCCGATCATAATGTCCGGTGTCCAGTATCCGGTTCCTTCCAATTCGGCATATTGATGATCATCGTCAGTCCCGGCATCTTCCCCGACATAAGTGGGGATAGTATCGGTATCACCGGCCAGCAGCACGTACTGCGGCGGATTCGTCCAGGTGTCATATGCGGTTTGAATGATCGTTTTAATATCTGCGGTTGAAGCGCCGCTGGGCGCTGTTTCCACTGCCACATCATAACCGCTCTGTGTTTTCCATTCGATAAACGGATTCAAAGCACTCTGGAATCCGGAATCACAGATGAGCAGATAACTGATGGGTGCCGGTGGCGGGAACGTAAAGTCCCGATATGCGCCAAAGTTCATCACTTTCTGTGAGATCAGTTGGTCGAATGCCTGACTGTGATATCTTCTCGCTTTATCCAGAGTCAATCCACGGTCAGATCCATTAAAATTCAACTCAATCTTAATATCCGTAACAAATGATACGATGTGTTTTGCCGGATTATACCTGACCGGTACGATTTCCAGCATGATGACCCGATGTCCCCTGAGGAAATCATCACTCTGGATACGGACAATCTCGCCACCCATAAATTCATCGGTATTGTAGATTCCGACATCTTTAACGAATGGTGCTGATTCAAGTGCACCCGGAAGTTTGGGTACAGGCGCCTGCACCGGTGCCACAGGATGGGAATAACCGGCTGACTCCAGTGATAATTCCTCTACACGTGAATGCGATACGATCAGATCAATCTCCGCACCGTAGGGCACCACCAGAAATTTCCGTACAACCGGAATCCGGGGTGATCCGATATCCCCTTTCCAGGCCTGATCCTGGAAATCCAGCCGGGTAAATACACCACCACGGCTTTTCTGCTCATTTACCAGAATACCATCGGTGTGAATATCCACCGTTATTCCAGCCCAATCCATCTCACCTGTCCGGACCATCTCCCCGACGGCATTCGCATTACCGAAACTGATAGTCCCGGCAAATGCTGTCCCGCTACAGAGCATCAGACAGATAAGCATCAGCAAACCCTGAAACCTCATTTCTCTCATTCCCCCACTCCTTTACAATAAAAGTAATACCAAATCAGATATAAATATCCGTAAAGAGATTTCATCTATGAAATCACGAGAGTATACGTGCTTTATCATCGGATAAAAATCCCTCCTTTAACCCAAAAACGTGACTATAACAGAACATCAGTACTGTATTCAACTTTCAGGAAAGATCTTTTCAACACCTTGAATTTATAGGTTTTTTACTAATTTTGACCCACTTAGCTGATAACCCGAATAGAAGGATCATTCCTGGAACTGGATTATTTCCGACTGGTATTCCAGCTGAAAATCGGTACACTGAAGAGTATGACCTGGCGCCATAAGCAGCTTATTCATACGGAGACACCCGAACCATGAAATCCCGGGGGAACCATTTTTTCAGAATATGGATAATCAGTTTCCTGCTTTTCACGGGATGTGTATGTTTTAATACACTTATCCGGGCTGGTCTTTATGAGTTTGATACCGGAAACCGCATCACCCAGACCACGGTTCCTGACAGGCAATCACCCCGGTGTATTGCCGTAGGTCCAAGCCGACTGCTGCTTGTCTGGCGGGAATCGCAGTATCTGGTGGCGTCACAATCCCGGGATGAGGGTTTCAGCTGGTCGGCACCGGTTCGAATCAATGAATCACCGGAACAGGTTTCACCGTGGTATTCCGTCGCCACTGATCATAACGGTATCGTGGCAGTGCTTTGGCGGAATCCTGAGGGAACCCGTATCATCTCAGCAATTTCTGAAGATGGCGGCGCCACATGGACCCCGGAAATCCCGGTCAATGCGAATGATATTTACTTTGTCGGGGAAGTATCCGTCGCTGTATCCGATTCACGGATCGTCGCTATCCGCCTGGAACGGGCCTCACCGGAAGCCCCGTTGAGAATCTACGCATCGTATTACGATATGAGCGACGGTGGATGGTCCGAATCAGCCGTCCGGGTGGACGATTACAATGACCCCATTGTCCGCAGTGATGTATATATAAAAGCGCTTACCGGCGGCGGGTTCCTTGCCGCCTGGTCTGATGGCCGGGGGACTCTCAGTCGCGATATTTATGTCTCACGCAGTACTGACGGTGGTATCACCTGGAGTCCGAACATGCCACTGGATCCCGGATTTTCCGGTGACGACCGGTATCCCACGGCCATTGAAACAGCAGCCGGTGATATCGTGCTGGGTTTCACACACTGGTATTCCTTCTACTACGGCTACACTGCCCTGTTAATCTCACCGGATTCGGGAATTTCCTGGTCGCTCCTGTCAAACGAACCGCCACAGGATAATAACGCATCATTTACACGGTCTTCACATCTCTGCGTTTCACAAACCGGTGATCTCGCCGTTCTCTGGTCTGATGAGCGCCGGTATGATGATGTGACCATGGATGGAATGGATGTCTATTTTTCCGTCTCGTCGCGACCCGGTGAAACCTGGGATCTGCCCAATACGCGGATAAACGGTAACACCACAGGTGAGAACCTGTTTTATTTCGCCGGATCCATTGCCGATCTTCCCGGTGGTGATCTCCTCGTATTTTACAAGGAGCAACTCAATGAAGATCATCACTGTGTTGCCCGGGGGTACCGCGCCCCCACCGTTACACCTACGGCGCCACCGGGATTTCCCACATACACGCCACCGCCACCCACACCCACACGGACGCCCACACCGTTAATCTCACCGACAGTATGGCCGACCCTGACCCCTACACCGGACCCCCAAGCCACGGCCACGCCCCCATGCACGCACCTTGAAATGAAACTCACACTCAACGACACCTGGCTAAGTGCCGGTGACCGGTTTTTACTGGAATGCCGCACCTGTTCTCCCGACACGCCGCGTCCCATGGATCAGTATATTATCCTGGATATTTTCGGTGCGTACTGGTTCTGGGATTCCTGGAGTCAGACTGTGAATTACCGGCGTGTGAACTTCTCAAGCCAGATCGTCACAGAGACCATTCTTGATTTTGTATGGCCCGTCGCAGGTGGATCGTTGGACGGAATCATCCTCTGGGGCGCTTATCTTGAACCTGATGTGAATATTCTCATCAGTAATGTCACGCATGTGGAGTTTGGATACGGGCCGCCATAACCGTTGGCATTGATTTCAAGGCACCAACCATTTATATTAACGAAGTAGCTTTGAAGATCGAAGTGAATTAAAATTGATATATTCAGAATTGGAGGTTGTCAATGGAAGCTCTGGGAATGATCGAAACCAAGGGAATGATTGGTCTGGTTGAGGCATGTGACGCTATGGTCAAAGCGGCAAAAGTTGAGTTAGTAGGTTACGAGAAGATTGGTGGCGGATACGTAACCGCCCTGGTTCGCGGTGATGTTGCAGCGTGTAAAGCAGCCACTGATGCCGGTGCCGCGGCTGCCCAGAAGGTGGGTGAACTGCTCTCAGTACACGTAATTCCAAGACCCCACTCGAATTTGGAGGAAATTTTTCCGATTGGTCTCAAGATCGTCGGTAAAAAATAATTCAGTTTTTTTAACTTTTAAAATTCAAAGGGGGCATTATGCCTGAGGATACCCGTATCACTTCGGGTGATTCCCGAAACAGCGCTGAGATGGTGGATGTCATCACAAAGGCGGTTTTGTGCGAACTTCAACGTCAGGGATTCGATGTTTCCGGCGCAGGAAATGTGCCGGATGCCGCCACCTGTCAAACCATTTTAAACCACGCCATCAATGTCGGTGCCGACAGAGTGGTGCCGGAAGCCGGATTCAGTCGACCGCCGGATGGACTGGGAAGTTATATTGATCATACACTCCTGAAACCGGAGGCCCAGCCGGAGGAAATCGACAAATTATGCCGGGAAGCGGTTGAACACCGGTTTGCCGCGGTCTGCGTCAATGCTGTTTATGTGGATCGGGCGGTTAAAAACCTTGAGGGAAGCGGCATTCCCGTTGCTGCTGTCGTGGGATTTCCCCTGGGAGCCGTCAGTGCTGCTATCAAAGCTGCTGAGACCCGGGAAGTTGTGATGAAAGGCGCCCGGGAAGTCGATATGGTGGTAAATATCGGTGCGCTTAATGCCGGTGATTTTAAAACGATTTCTGATGAAATCCGTGCGGTTGTGGAAGCAGCGGGTGGATATCCCGTAAAAGTCATTCTGGAAACTGCCATGCTGGATGATGACCACAAGATTGCTGCCTGTGTCCTTTCAAAAGCCGCCGGTGCCGCATTCGTAAAAACGTCAACAGGGTTTGGACCCAGCGGCGCTACTGCCAGTGACGTTGCCCTGATGCGCCGGATTGTTGGTCCTGTCATGGGTGTGAAGGCATCCGGGGGTATTCGGGATACTGAAACCGCGGAGGAAATGGTTTCCGCCGGCGCCACACGGATCGGCGCCAGCGCATCGGTCGCTATCGTTGCCGGACGCCGGCAATGATCACTCCCTATGTCATTATCCAGAAGAAACGGGATGGTGAAACCCTTCCCGGTAACGTCATTGAAACATTTATTAAAGGATACGTCGCCGGCAGTATTCCTGATTATCAGATGGCTGCATTTCTGATGGCCGTCTATTTTCAGGGGATGGATGCCGTTGAGACGGCTACTCTGACCAAAGTGATGATGGATTCCGGTGATAAAATCGATCCGGAAGAGTTGGGACATCCCACCGTGGATAAACACTCCACTGGTGGTGTGGGAGATAAAATCAGCATTATCCTGGCGCCCCTTGCCGCTGCCGCGGGATGCCGGGTTCCCATGATGTCCGGACGCGGGCTCGGTCATACCGGCGGCACGCTGGATAAACTGGAATCCATTCCGGGGTTCAATACCAATCTGGAAAAAGATGAGTTCATCCGGCTGGTGGATACCGCCGGGTTGGGGATGATCGGACAGACAGCACGAATGGTGCCGGCAGACAAGCAGATGTATGCACTCCGGGATGTCACGGCCACTATTGATTGTATTCCGTTGATTGCCGCTTCCATCATGTCCAAAAAAGTCGCTGCAGGACCGCAAAATCTGGTTCTGGATGTCAAAGTGGGCCGGGGCGCATTTATGAAGGATATTGATAATGCCCGAAAACTTGCCCGGGCCATGGTGGATATCGGCACCGCCCACAACCGGAATGTCGAAGCCATTCTTACGGACATGAACACACAACCCCTGGGCTGTGCCGTGGGAAACAGCCTTGAAATCATTGAATCGGCTGAAGTACTTCAGGGCCGTGGTCCTGACGATATCCGTGAACTGACACTCGTGCTGACAGCTTCCATGCTGGTAATGGCCGGGATCGCACCCGATACTCATGCCGCCCGTAAGCAGTTGGAAACCCTTCTGGATAATGGCAAAGCCTACGAGAAGTTCCTGGAAATGGTAAGGGTTCAGGACGGTGATCCCGAAACGGTGAAACCTCCCTATGCACTGCCACTCTCAAAGAAAACACTTGATATCACAGCAGATACCGCCGGGTATATTTCCGGTATCGATCCCATGAGCATCGGTCTCACATCCGTGCAAATCGGCGCCGGCAGGATTCGACAGGAAGACGATGTGGATCCCGGCGTTGGATTCGTACTGAAAAAACGGACCGGCGATGCCGTGAAACCCGGTGATGTACTGGCTATTGCTTACATCCGTGATGATCTGACCGCCGGTCAGATTCAGACAGTGAAAAGCGATTTCGAATTTTCCCCGCAACCCGTTAAGATACCGCCCTTGATTCTTGATCGGGTGTCTCCCCGGTAGGAATCCATGAAACTATCACAGGAAATCAAACTCCTTTTGTTGATCATGGGAGCTTTCCTGACGGGTCTGATTGTCATTCTCGTGAATCCCGATTATCGGTTGGAAATCAACCGTGAATCCAATGTACAGTATTATGCTGAATCTCTTGAGGACCCTGATACACCGGATGAAACCGTTGATCTGGAAACCTCGCGGGATCTTCAGAAAGATATTGAGTTTTAACGGGTATGGGCCGTTTTTTCCAGAGTTCGGCCGCCGGGTTTGTCCTTGGGATTATACTTGCCCGTGTATTTCAGCTTAATGCCGGGTGGGTTATTCCCCTGGTTACTCTCGGGACAGCACTCCTGGTCTGGGCGATTTTTCTTAGTGCCGCCCGAAAATCCATGTGGTTTATCACACTCACAGCATGTGCAATTCTTGGTGCCGCGGATGCGACTTATTTCCTTGATACACGAGTGGAAAAGCACCTGGATTATGTTCTGGAAAATGCTGAAACAGAATTTGGCATGGAAATCCATGGGAGTGTTTGTGGTGCACCTGATATTCGTGATCGGTACACCATCGTCCCATTGGGTGTTTACCGGATCATTGATTCCAAAGACATCACTCACGTTGTGAATCGCGGAAAACTGTATGTCAAAGTATATGCCTCCGCCGGAAATGCTTCTGTGGATACAGGATATGGAGATCACCTGATCCTTCACAATGTACGGGTGAAAGACCCGGAACCCGCCAAAAACCCCGGTGGATTTGATATGCGGAAATTTCTGCGAAACCAGCAGTATGTGGGAATCGTGACGATTCGGAACGCTGAAGAAATCATCGTCCGGAAACAAAACTCCGGAAATCCACTGATGCATGCGGCACAACGGGTAAAAGACGAATTTTTGTTAACCATCAAGGAGACGGTTCCGTACCCCGAATCCAGTTTTCTGGGGGGTGTGCTTCTGGGGTTGAGATCCGGGCTGTCGTATGAAACAAAGGATCATTTTCGAGCTGCCGGTGTATCTCACGTGCTGGCTGTTTCAGGGCTGCATGTCACTATTATCACGCTGTTTTTCATGGGAATGTTTACCCTTCTCCGCCTTCCCCGGACGACCGCTTTCATCTGCCTGATCAGCGCACTGGTTATTTTTACACTCCTCACCGGCGCACGACCATCAACCATGCGTGCCGCCATCATGAATGGAGTGACCCTTCTGTTTTTTTATTATCAGGGATTAAAGCTGGATAAATCATTTCTGCTGGGAATTTCCATCGCCGCTCTGGTGATTCTTACGTTTAACCCCTTGATTCTCGGAGAAGCTTCGTTTCTTTTCTCATTTACCGCGGTTCTTTCCCTGGCGCTGTTAACCCGTCCCATCTGGGAACTGGCCTGCCGTTATCTAAGGGGTTTCTTCAGAATTACTCTTTTTCTGGAGTTACTGGTTGCCACCGCAATCTGCATGGTATCGCCACGGTTGCTGATTGAAAAATGGGAGATTTCGGTAACGGGTCTGATTATTCTTGCGGGCGCACTCCTGGCAGACCGCATTTTTCCTCCGCTTTTGGAATTCAGGCGGCTGCCGCTATGGTTCACAATGTTCGCCGCAGCTCAGATGGCCATTCAATTGGGTATGCTGCCCCTGACAGCATTTTATTTCAAGAAAGTCTCCATCACAGCGGCAGCAGCAAATTTCCTGGCCATTCCACTCATCGGTATCATTGTTCAGCTCGGGTTGTTTGCAGGGATACTTGGACAAATTCCCGTAATCGGACCATACCTCGCTCTTTGCCTGAATGCGGCGAACTGGCTTGCCATCAAACTTTTCATGGGCTCCGCCATCTTCTTTGGAACATACTTTCCGTATCCCGACGTACCATCACCGAAACCGGAGATCATGGTTTTTTATTATGCGGCGCTATTACTTCTGGCATCCCGGCACTGGGTACTGACCCAGGTGTTACCCCGGATACGTCAGATCCTTTTCCTGCGGAAATCCAAGGCCATACGCATGCGGCTGATTCTGTCCGGATTTATCGGAGTGATCCTCATCGCCAATCTTGTCATCGGCGCTTCACTTAAGCCACCTGTTCTGAAAATCACGGTACTGGATCCATCATTATATTCCATGGGTGGCGGCAATGCGGTACATATCCGTACACCGGAAACCAGGCATTTCCTGGTTGACGGCGGTGCGTACAGCACCTATATCCGGAACCGTGAAGTGGTTATAGATGCCGGCAGTAAAGTGATAACACCGGCACTTCTGGATCTGAACAGCCGACATCTCAGCGGTGTGATTCTTACATCCGCCCGGGATGATTATGCCGGGGGTCTGGGCACCATTATCGGAAATCCCGGGTTCAGAATCGACAGTTTCTACCATGCGCTCCCGTTCAATTCACTCACTGAAGACCATTCCCCAGAGGAAATTATAACCCTTCTTCGGGATTCCGTGCTGTTTCAAACAAATCGGAAACAGCGAGCAATGCTGACTGCCGGAGCGTTAAAACGGCTGTTTGCAAAAGTTTCGGATCGGGGTATACCATCGGTTCCCGTCCGGGACGGATCGATTATTCACCGGGAGGACCTTACAATTTCCGGGAAACCGGTTCCGTTCAGCATGACTGTTTTGAATCCGCCTGAGGATCAATATGAGGGTAAATACAGCACCAGCAGCAACTCCGTTGTTATCCGGGTAGAGTTCGGCAAGGTCCGGTATCTTCTGAGTTCCGCCATTGACCGTACTATCGGGAATACGCTTCGGGAAGGCCATGACGTATCGGCCGATATTCTGATGCTTCCGGCTAACGGCGCGGATTACGCTCACAACATGGATTTCATCAATGCGGTGAATCCCAAAATCGCCGTTGTCTCGCCTTTGCCCTCAAAATGGTCCCGCAAATCCCTGGACAGAATCATGTATGAACTCAGTGAAGCCGGGATAACGCTGTTCCGAACCGATATCGACGGCGCCGTCACAGTGGAAACCAACGGTGAAAACCTGCGCGTCCACACCGAGACAACCCATCGGACACTGGAGTTGACGGGGTCATGAAATTCATCCGGCTGCAGCTCATCGTGATCTGTATTTCGGCGGTAGGTGTTCTGGCCGGACTTTTCCGAATCGTTATTCCAGGCGCTCCCACACCGGTTACTGATGCACCGATTATTGAATTGACAGAGGAAGGACCTGTGTTTTCTTACCAACTGATCGAAAAACCTGAACTGACTGAACTCATCGGAACGGAATCCGGTGAGGGCGTAGAGACAGCCGGTATGATCAACATCAATGCCGCCGGACCGGCACTCATGGAGAAATTACCCCGGGTTGGGGAAAAGACTGCCCAGGCGATCATAAAGTATCGCGTGCAACTTGGGGGGTTTACCCACTTGAGCCAGTTAAAAAAAATCCGGGGAATCGGTGATAAAACCCTGGCAAAGATAGAAACCATGGCGTATTGCGGTCCCATGGGCGAATTTTTTGAACCTGAACCCACCCCGGAAGAAGCTGCGGACAAGCCCTCACAAAAAAAACCAACACCACCACCGGATATCCCTATCGGGGAAAGAATCAACATCAATACCGCCGGTACAGATGAATTGATTACATTGCCGCGGATCGGACCGGCAACTGCCGGGAAAATTATTGCTGATCGTGAGAGTAACGGTCTTTACAAAACCGTGGACGATTTGACACGGGTGTCTGGAATCGGGAAAAAAACCTTGGAAAACCTTCGGCCTCTGATTAAAGTGGAGTAGACGATGAAAATAGAAAAAAACGTAGCGATTGTTCCCACCAGCCGGTCGTTTTTGACCCGTGAATGGCTGACGGTGGTCATCGCCATTGGTGCTGCCGCGGCAATCTGGGTTTTCACTGTTCAGAACAATGGGATTCAGGCTGAATCCGATGGTAAGACCCCTTATACCGCCACCACGACTTCCCGTGAACTGGAAGTGACGTTTCTGGATGTGGGGCAGGGTGACAGCATCTTTATCCGGACACCCGGTGGAAAGAATATTCTAATTGATGCCGGCCCCAGCCGGGGTGAATATTCCTATTTCGATGCCGGGACACAGGTGTTACTGCCCTTTATCAAATCCCGGGGCATTACGCGGATCGATACTCTGGTCATGACCCATCCCCATGCCGATCATTATGGCGGGATGATTGCAGTCATGGGCGCGGTGGAAGTCGGGGAATTTCTTGATCCCGGTCTGGATCATATCTCTGAAGCGTATACGAAGGTCTTGAAACTGGTCCAAAAGAAAAAAATCCCATTTAAGCTTATACGGACTCCCCGAGTGCTTTCATGGGATGACAATATGCTGGTCCAGGTTCTCTGGCCGGATGACACGGGCTATATTCCGTCTGATCCCAACAATAATTCCATTGTGCTTCGCATCGTGTACGGGGATGTAGTGTATACCCTGGCCGGGGATATGGAAAAGGTGGTGGAGGAGCAGTTGTATCCATACCGGGAACAGCTCCGAACAACGGTCCTGAAAGTACCGCATCACGGGTCGCATACATCATCCACGCGGAAACTTCTGGAATATATGAATCCCCGGTTGGCCATTATGACCATGGCTATGAACAACCGGTTCAATCATCCGGACAAAGCCGTGGAAAACCGGTATCTTGATCGGAAAATACCGGTTTTAAGAACCGATAAGAATGGTACCATTAAAACACTTTGTAATGGAAAGCGGGTAAAAGTTCAGCCGGAAATCGGGCGTGCGTTTACCATCTATCCTTTCCCTGACCAGGCTCCGGAGACACAACCGTGATATTTTCAAAAATGTTTAAACGTGATAAACCCCTGGAACCACTGAAAACCAGTCCGGGTAAATTGAAGACCTATACGCAGTGCCCTCAAAAATACCGGTTTTTGTATATCGAAAATAAAAAAGGCGTACAGGGTTCCATGGTGCATCTGCACTTTGACGGCATGCTGAACCGTGCTGTTGAATCGTTTCAGAAGATGATTTTTCAGGGTCAGACGGACATTCCCCGGGATGCACTTGCCCGGGAAATTGATCGGTTTTTTAATTTGGATCTCTTTCCGGATGCACAGGAAGCTCAGGAGTTTTACCAGGCGGCACTCACGGCCGGTGAGAATATGCTGCGATGGTTTCAGACGGAAGCAGGCACCGTCATTCCCTGGCGGAACGGTCCGGCTGTCGGTGCATTCGCCTCCTGGTTCCCCTACCCCATCACAGTGAATACCCGGCTTGATCGGATCGAAAAATCCCGGGCGGGTCATCTCAGGGTGATCGATTTCAAGTCCGGCGCCCGACAGATGGTCCGGGCGGAGATGATTGCCGATCTTGGTGTACGCCTTCAAGCCTCCGCGGCCCGGGAGCAGTTCGGTTCGGATCTGAAAACGTTCGCTCAGGTCTATCTGAGGACCGGCGATACCGTGGAAGCGGATCTTGACGAACTGGACCTGGATACCGTGGAAGAGGATATACGGGAGTTGGCCCGGGAGATGCAATCCGGGGGATATCCGCCCAATTGCGGACCGCTGTGCAGCGTTTGTGAATTTCTGGAGATGTGTCCCGGTTGGAAAAAACTGCCCTGGGAAATCGCCGGTGAAACCCGGGAAACATACACAAACCGGCTTCGGCTGTCCTATTCCAAGATGAGTCTATTTGAGCGATGTCCCCGGGCATACAGCAAGTTATACAATGAACGCGTGCAACCGAATCCTCAGCCATTTTTCAGTTTCGGATCGTGTATTCATGGGGTCATGGAAGATTATTACGACTTTGAGAATTCTGAAAAGCGCACGGAAGAGTTCATGTTGACCCTCCTGGAAAAAAGATGGCGGGAGTATCGGATCGGGTACCGGACACCGGAAGAAGAAGCCGATTACCGAGACCGGGCGGAAAGCATGCTCCTGGCGTACTACAACCGGTTTGTCAAAGATAAAACGTTCAAACCAGCGGCGTCCATCGAAGATTATTTTGAAATTCCCGTGGGTAACGATTCCATTATGACCGGGTTTATTGATCGGATCGATGAACTGTCCACCGGAGGATACACTGTCCTGGATTACAAGACCGAACCCACGGACCGGTCCCAGGAATCCGTGGACAATGATCTGCAGCTTACGCTTTATTATTGGGCTGCCCGTGAAAGTCTGAAGATGGATATCCGGGAGTTGGGACTGTTTATGATGTCCCATGACAAGATTATCACCACCCGGCGGACACCGGAAGATATCCCGGTGGTTCTCAATCGCATAATTGATATTACCCGGACGATCCGGGAAGAAACGGAATTTGCGCCCCGGATCAACAAATACTGCCAGAGTTGTGATCATCTGGCAGGGTGTCCTCTGGAGACTGAGATTCGGGAAAACACGGATCTTCGCACCATGGAATTTACGGAGGATGACAACTGATATGATTGGTTCACCGGCAGTCACGATATTCCTGTTTGCGCTCCTGATCGCAGTGCTTACGGAGTTTTACCGGTACATGAACCGGTTCCGTGACCCGGATCTTCAGGATGATACCTCGAATGAACTCATTCTGGATACGCGGTTTGTCCGGTCGTTCATCGTCACCCATACGGATTTTGACGGGATGGCATCCGGTGCACTTCTCCTGCGACACCTGGGCACATCAGGGATTCTATTCAGCAGTCCGGCGCAGTTGTTGCCGACACTGACCACAGCGGCACAGAGGTTGACCGGCGGGGATGCCATATACATTGCCGATCTGGCGGCTCCGCCGGGGCAGGAAAACCGATTTACTGAACTGCTGGAGGATCTTAAGAACCGGAAAATCGCCGTGCACTGGATCGATCACCATCAGTGGCCGGCGGGATTCCGGGAAAGAATCTCTCAGCTGTGCACCACATTCACGTTGGATACCAATATTCATACCGCCGCTCAACTGATCCGGCCGCTCCTGGACGATGCTGATGAGATGGCTGATAAAATTCTCCGGTTTGTCCAGGGAGGCAGCCTGCCGGCGGATGGTGAGTGGGATCGCGTCTGGCGCCTTCTATTATCCGAGGTATCCAACCGCCGTGATCCGGATCTTACCGAAAAGGTGCTTAATGCCTGGGCATCGGGACGCAGTATCGGTGTTATGGAACAGTATCTGGCGCGCCAGGGAAAGAAGCGGGAAGACACGACCCGGGCCATTGCCGAATACCGGCACCGCAGTGAAAGTACCGGGCAACACCGGAAGTTTCTGGTAATCGACGTCCGAAGCCGCCGACTGGAGCGATCCGCCAACAATAGCCTCCTCTATGTCATGAACGGTGCACAGCCGTCAGTCATGGTCGGGGCCGAAGCGTGCCGGAATCATTCCGCTGATTTCTGTCTGATTATCTGGGAGGATTTCCGGTATTCCATCTACCGTGGTCAGGACCGATCGGTTGACTTTTCGGAGTTGTTTCCTCGAGCCCGGGTCAATTCCCACGAGTTTCGTGTGGCCGGGCACGGTTACGCCGCCTCTGTCCGGATCACCCCCGGTATGAAGAGTCGTCTCAAGTCCCTGTTCAGATTTTCACTGCCACTTGAAACGGAATCGTTGATCTCACTTCTTAAGGAGAAATTCTAGTCATGGTCCATATTGACAAAAAGCAACTCATTGATGCCGCCCGGAAGGCTGCCGGGAATGCGTATGCCCCCTATTCGAACTACCGTGTGGGAGCAGCGGTGTTATGCGAAGACGGTCGGGTATTCACGGGATGCAACGTGGAAAACGCGTCATACGGTCTGACCATGTGCGCTGAGCGCACAGCAATATTCACTGCAGCGGCGGCCGGCGCCCGGAAATTCACGGCCGTGGCAATACACGCACCACACCCCCCTGCACCGATGCCATGCGGCGCTTGCCGACAGGTCATGTCGGAGTGGGGCACCGATATCGTGGTGCTGGTCTCCGATCACAATGGGTCCGTGCGAGAATTTACTTTGGCGGCGTTGCTGCCTTATTCGTTCGCCGGACTGAACCCCGACGGTGGCGGAGCAGCTGCCGACCACACATCGCCGGGCTAAAACCCGATGGTGGCGGAGCAGGTGCCGACCGCAATGGCAACCATCCACTGCGCCTGGTCCAACAAACAATTACGGTCGATCCAACAAACGGTACCCGTCAAGGGCTTCAGCCCGCCAGACGGGCACTCATATCCCAGACCAGGGCTTCAGCCCGGGGACACGCAACCATCACCGATCCAGCCATCCCGGGGACACGCAACCATCACCGATCCAGCCATCCCAGTGACACGCAACCATCACCGACACAACCATCCCGGGGACACGCAACCATCACCGACACAACCATCCCAGTGACACGCAACCATCACCGATCCAGCCAGCTCCCGCAGACGCGGTTGCAACGGTGGGAAGACCCGTCGAAGTGCCCGCCGGGCTGAAGCCCGACGGTGGCGGAGTAGCTGCCGACCTCGCACCCTGAAGGGCACGGGTCGGTACGACCATCGGGAGTTGTCCATGATTTTTAATCGAATTTTTCGTATCGTTGAATCAGGCGGTTCGATTCGTGATGTTTCTTTTGATTTTTTATGTATCTGATGATTCTATCCACGTGATAGGGACAGACTGAATACACGGCATATCCTTTTTCCCAGGAAAAGTGTTTTGAATTGACTCCTGATTTGTTTATTTCACGGGTAGCTGATCCTTTTATTTGGCCGATAACATGACTGATCAGATGATCGGGTCTGATCCTGACCAACAAATGAGCATGGTTCACATAACCGCCAACAGTGATGAACTGCATACCTAATTTCTCACATCGGGTTCTCATGTTTTCCCGCATGATTCCAAACATATGGTCAGTCAATATTGGTGAACCCGACGTTTTTCTCCAAATAAAATGTAAAAATATTTGCGAATGATATCCCATCCCAACCTCCTGGAGCACATTTTAACATTATCAATTGTTCCATTTTAGATTTAAATCCATCCAGGATCAAGCAGCACCAACCGGAGGCTGGACCAACAGACAGTACCCGTCAAGGGCTTCAGCCCGCCAGACGGGCACTCATATCCCAGACCAGGGCTTCAGCCCGGGGACACGCAACCATCCACAATCCAACCATCCCGGGGACACGCAACCATCACCGACCCAACCATCCCGGTGACACGCAACAATCCACAACCCAGCCAGCTCCCGCAGACGCGGTTGCAACGGTGTGAAGACCCGTCGAAGTGCCCGCCGGGCTGAAGCCCGACGGTGGCGGAGTAGCTGCCGACCTCGCACCCTGAAGGGCACGGGTCGGTACGACCATCGGTGTTACTGCAGATACCCCAGCGCTTCCAGGATTTTCCGGTTTTCGTCGGTGATTTCGTCCCGGGCGGTGATTTCCCCGCGCTGGGATTGGAGCCATTCCAGGATGGATTTCCTGAAAAGCTGGAGGGTTTCCGGATGGGTATCCCGAACATCCATGGTCTCACCGGGATCAATGACAAGATTGTAGAGTGCAAAATCTTTCAAGGCATCTGGAGTCAGTTTTGTGCTGTCAATGTGGTTTTTCCCGATATCGGTGGTGATATCCCCAATATATTTGAACCGGTCCGTTGAGCACGCCACGCGCAATGCGACACCACCACCGGTGCGACTCACGGCGGACTGCATGAATATTGCCTGCCCCTGGGGAGGATCCGGTTTAACCGACAGCTCCGGCAGAAGCGGTCGGCCCTGAAGATTTTCCGGCGCCGGCAGACCCAGAAGTGTCAGAATAGTGGGCATGATATCGATAGTTTGCACGGGATGTCTGATAATGCGCCCGTATAAGTGATCCGGCAGGACTACAATGAGTGGAACCAGGACGGATCCATCATTCAGATGTTCACCGTGCCCGACGTACCCCTGATATTCCCCGAGGGTTTCACCATGATCCGCGGTGAGCACAATAATGGTGTTATCCAGGCGTCCGTCACGGGCCAGCAAATCCAGAATCCGGCTGATCTGCCGGTCTACAAACCGGATTTCTCCATCGTACTGACCATGAAACCTGTTAATCTCATCAAGATTCAGGGGCAACCCCTTTTTATGCCGTTTCAGTACATCCACCACGGTACCCCGGGGACTGTAATCGCCGGCAAACAGGTTCTGAAAAATCCCCGGCGGCATGTAACTGGAATGGGGATCGAAATAGTGCATCCAGAAAAAGAACGGCGTTTCCTGCGGTGTTCTCAGCCAGTCCAGAGCCAGATCCGTACCTGTATCAGCCAGCCGTTCGTATGGCGTGATATGAGACTGCATCTCACCCATACCCCCGGCAAACAGAATTTTCCGATTGAAAACAGGAGTGGATTTGGAGAGTTGATCCTGGTTAACCGGGAGCGGTGTCGGCGATGCCGGCGGCTGCGAACCCGTGGCATCTTCATAAAAATCAAACCCCTGATTCAGTCCGGACGCTTTCGCTGAAATCACCGCGCTGGACACCACGGCACCTGTCCGGTAATTCCGCGTTTTCAGCAGTGTGGCCAGCGTGGGGATTCCGTCGCTGATAGGCTGACAGTTCATGGTACTGCCGTGAGATCCGGGGTAGAGTCCCGTGAACAGGCAGGAATGTGAAGGTGTTGTCCGTGGTATCTGACACCGGGTATCCATGAACAGATATCCCCGGCGACTCAGCATATCCATCCAGGGTGATGTGGGCAGGCGGTGACCGAAACTTCCCAGGTGATCCGCCCGGAGCGTATCCACGGTAATCACCAGCAGATTGGCATCTTTGAACGCCCCGGCCAGACGGAAACCCGGTTTCCCTTTATTGGGATCGGGTCCGATGAGGCGCTCCGTGATTCCCTGTAACCCTTTGAACTGATTTTCCGGCGGCGCAAGATCCCGGTCCTGACCGGTGATATCGTAGATGAACCAGGTATATGCCACCCGATCCACCGGTTTATACTTTTTCAGCCATGCATACTTTCCGCTGATGATACGGTTGGTATTCACGGCGATTCGCCCATTGCCCGGATTCTGCGGATTCACGGTCACCGGATCAGAAGAAAGAGCCAGATAATTTTGCAGTAATTCCCGGTCCTGTCCCCAATCCAGATTGGAATCACTAAGATACCGGTATCCATTTCCCGGACCACCGGCAAACCGATTGAAATACTCAAGGTAATGCGGCCATACAGAAAGGGACGCACCCATATGCAGAAGGAGCAGGATCACTGCTGCTGCCAGAACCGGTTTCCCCATTTTCGGCCGGGCAACGATTCGGCCTGCGGCTACACAGAGTAGCGGATAGATGGGTAGGATGTACCTGAGTCCAATATTGATATCATTAAACACAGAAAAATAACCAAAAAACAGGATTACCGGCAGGATCAGGAAAAGATCATCATGCAGATTTTTTTTCCGGATCATCAGGAGGGTTAACAGGAGGACTCCCAGAAATCCCAGGGTGGATTTCAGAGTAAACGCGATGACGTAATACTGAGAAAACCCATCATGGCTGAATTGACCATTGAGATACGCCGCTACCGGATGACCGAGTTCAGTGAACCAGAAGGAGTGATCCAGGCATCGCGTAAACAGGGCCGGCAACGGTACAGGCACGCCGGCCGGTAGATGAGCCGTTACGGAATTGAACAGGGTGCTGTTGAAAGTGAAATCACCCAGCGGAGTCATTGTGCCTGCCCACCCGAATCCGGTGTTGAGCACCAGCCAGGCCGCCAGGCTGACCAGAAGAAGTGATCCGAGCCAGAACATCGGGGACTTTTGTTTTCCGCCTGCCTGTTTCCGTAAGGCAAGAAAAGCGGCAAACCAGAATATCGGAATCAGGGGAAGCAGGATCAGTCCGGACACTTTCGCCAGGAGGGTCAATCCCAGGGCCGCACCGGTAAGAGCCGCTCGACCCATGCCCGGTTTCCGGCTGAACCACCACGCCGCCAACACGGTGAAAAAAATACCCACCGTCACGGCCAGATCCGTGGTGACCCACCGGCTGTGGGCAATGATATTGGGTTCGAATGCTGCCAGAAGTGCTGCGAATACGGCCCCCGTGGGACCATAGAGCTGCCATGCAAATATGGCCACGCCCAGGATCAGAATCATGCCGATAATCACTGTCGGTATCCGGGAGCGGGTACGCGATGACGGATCACGCATACCCTGGACATCTCCACCACCGGCCAGCACATTAAGAACCGATACCGGTCCCACACCCCGCTGGAGCGTTGTTTCGTCGTCCTGGTTCAGCAGACCATATCCGAACGCCCAGTGGACCGGCTCATCCCGGACCGGGGATTTCTCCATCAGACTGGTGAAAGCAGTGATTCCGAAGATAATCACGGTTAATGCGATCAATATCCATGCGGTTCGGGAACTTATTCCCATCTTTTCCACCCTCTGTAACCGAGTCAATCCCGGAGAATATCTCAGGGATCAAGGCATTGTAATACCGTAACCGGGAGATGGCAACTCCCGGTGTGACCCCGGCAGTCACCACCCGGCTTGACGGATCGATCGCCATTTCGTAAAATAATATTGAATCGATTGGAGGTTATCCATGGAAACAACCACAATATCCCCAAAATATCAGATCGTTATCCCTAAAAAGATCAGGGAATCTATGAATCTCAAAACGGGCCTGAAGCTACAGGTCATTGAGTATGACGGTCGGATCGAACTGATTCCCCAGCGTGATATCAAGGAATTACGAGGCTTTGTGCGGGGAATCAACACAGATTTTGAACGGACGCCGGATCGATGATGAACGTCGTAGATTCGTCGGGCTGGCTGGCGTATTTTGCGGATGAACCCAGCGCCGGGCATTTCTCATCTATCCTTCAGGATTACCCGAATCTGGTTGTGCCGGTTATTGTAGTCTATGAGGTATTCAGGGTTATTCTTCGGGAAGCAGGGGAAAATAATGCCATGCAGGCGTATGGTGCGCTCTGCCGGGGAAGTATCGTTGAGATCACACCGAGTATTGCCATGACCGCTGCGAAGATCAGTATGCAGTATCGATTACCCATGGCGGACAGCATGATACTGGCTGTGAGCAGACTTCGGAAAGCCGTTCTATGGACTCAGGACAAGGATTTTCAGGGTATTCCCGGTGTGAAATATTTTTTGAAGACCAAGTGAGATATATCGTTTCCCCGGGCAAACACGAGGTTCGCCCTTACAACCCCCCTCGCACCTTTTCCACACTTCCCATTTGCATCCATCCGGTAAAGTTGTTAATGGATATCCTCAGCAGCCGGTTCCGTGCTGCAGTCCCGAAACAACTTCCTGGAGGATTTTTTTGTGATAAAATGCCACACACCGGACCCCCGGCGCCTTAAACATAGAATGTATACACCCCACACCATCGAATTGTGTGACTGGGAACAACTTAAACCACTCTTTGATGATCTGGTTCACCGGAAAATATCTTCGGAACCTGCTCTTGAACAACTCATTATTGACGCCAGTGACCTGGCATCAGCACTTCAGGAGGAGTATGCCCGGATTCAACTGGCGACTTCCCGAAACACAGCCGACACGGAAGCCCGGGATCGATTTAACCATTATAATGAGAATATCCTGAGTCAGACCGCGGCACTTTTTGAGCAGATTGATGGACGAATTCTGGATTCGGAATTTCTGGACGGACTGGCACAACTGAATTACAGCCAGTTGATTCGCCTGATGAAAAATACCCGGCGACTCTTTCGGAAGGAAAATATTCCATTGACCATTGAAGGGTCGAAACTGGCGGAAGAATACAGCGCGCTTACCGGTGGTTTCACCGTTGAGTTTGATGGTGAAACCCGGAATCTGACTCAGATGTCGGAGTATCTTTTGAGCACAGACAGGGATATCCGTGAAAAGGCATACCGGGTTATTGCGGAATGTCGATATGCCCACCGGGATGAAATTGATGATATCTACGACCGGCTTCTGGAACTGCGGGAGCAGACGGGTGTTAATGCCGGGTTCGAGAATTTCCGGGATTACCAGCATCTGACCTACAGCCGGTTCGACTACACGCCGGAGGATTGTTTCAAATTCCATGCGACCGTGGAGGAACATGCCGTACCCATCCTCCGGAAACGAGGGGAACTCCGGCGGAATAAACTGGGTCTGGACAAGCTGCGACCCTGGGATCTGGCCATGGATCCCGACAATCATCCGCCCTTAAAACCATTCAAAACTCAGGATGAACTGGTTGAGGGATGCGGAAAAATTCTGGACAAAGTTTACCCGGATCTCGGAAATACACTTCGACTTCTGGACGATCATGGTCATCTTGATCTGATGACCCGGACCAACAAAGCGACGGTGGGGTTCAACATGCCTCTGGTGGAAACCCGGGTCTCTTTCGTGTTCATGAACGCAGCAGGTCTCCATAAAGATCTTACCGTGCTTCTTCACGAAAGTGGTCATGCCATCGAAACCATCGCATGTGCTGAACAGAAAATTCTCCATTACCGGCACACACCTCAGGAATGGGGGGAGTGCGCGTCCCAGGCAACGGAACTCATCAGCATGCCGTTCCTGGATGTTTTTTACAGCGATCCGGAAGTCCGGCGACGGTGTATCATCGAGAAACTGGAAGACACTGTAGCCACCCTTGTTCATGCCGCCAAAATCGATGCATTCCAGCAGTGGGTTTACACCCATCCCGGTCATACCCGGGAGGAACGAAACGCCACATGGAATTCCCTCTCGGAACGCTTCGGTGAAACCGTGGATTATACCGGGCTGGAACATTATCGGCGCAATCAGTGGCAGGGCATCCCCCATCTCTTCATCGTGCCGTTCTATTACATCGAGTATGGCATCGCTCAACTTGCCGCCCTGCAGGTATACCGAAAATTTCTGAAGGAGGGTCAACCTGCTCTGAAAAATTGGTTTGACGCCATGAAATTCGGTTATTCCAAAACCATCCCCGAACTGTATGAAGCCGCGGGTCTCAAATTCAATTTCCATGGTGATTTCGCCGCCGAACTGATCCAATTCCTGGCTGATGAGATCGACCGGGTGGAGACGATGACGTTTTAGAATTCATAGTGCAACCATCCGACTCAAAATAGTGGAAAAAATTTTCCGGGTCCTTTACATTGTATAATCAGTAATGCTGACGTGAGGGAGGAACCATGAAATATCATTTTGACTGCAAAGATTTTAACGGGTACAAACCGTGCCGACCGGGCTGGACCTGTGACGGGTGTGCCGAATACAAACCTCAGGGGTTCAGAATACTCATCGTCAATCTTGACGCCCTGGGTGATGTCCTTATGACAACGGCCCTTCTGCCGGCGATTAAAAAACGGTATCCCGCCAGCACCATCCGGTGGGTGACGTCTCCCCTGGCCGTGCCGCTTCTGGAAAATAATCCCCTGGTGGATGAAATCATTCCCTATTCGGTTGAGTCTGTCCATTATCTGAGTCTGATGCAGTTTGACCTGATCATCTCCTGCGATCGGGACCGGAAATCCGCAGCCATTACCATGACAACGCCTGCCAACGAAAAACGCGGGTTCGGGCTGGGCGCCCATGGCAACATCATTCCCCTGAATCCCGAATTTGCTTACGCGTTCCAACTGGGACTGGACGACGATCTGAAATTTAAAAAGAATACGTTTACGGGACAGCAAATCCTGGCGGAAGGTATGGGATTCGAGTATGAACGGCACGAGTACATCTTCGAACTTCGGGAAGATGAGTGGGATCACGTAGCAAATTACCGTCGCGAAATGGGACTTGAAAACTCCTTCAAAGCCCTGGGAATAAATACGGGCTGTTCCGCAAAATTCCCCAATAAAAAACTCAGAACAGATCAGCTCATCGTAGTGATCCGAAAGATGCTGGCCCATCCGGAAGCGGACAATCTCCGGGTGCTGCTTCTGGGCGGGAAAGCGGAAACGGAAGTAAACCATGAGATCGCCATGGCAGTAAACGACAGCCGTGTGATCGAAACGCCCACCTCCGAGGGAATCCGTCGGGGTCTCCACTATATTGCCGCCTGCGATGCATTCCTCACGGGTGACACCTTCGGCGCACATGCCGCCATCGCATTGAAAATCCCATCCGTGGTGATATTTACACTGAGTTGTGATGTTGAGATCGATATGTATGACCGGGGCGTCAAACCGGCGCCGGATGTGCCTTGCCGACCGTGCTGGAAACCATTCTGTGAGGATCCCTACTGCCTGGATGAAATCAATCTGGATGATATCGCCGCTGAAACATGGAAACTGCTGGCCTGATCCGGTTTGAACACCTGAAATCATCATATATTATCTTTGACGCTCATTTGCATCGCCTTTAACTGTTAAATTTTTCTCTATTTCTTGACAGATTATCTGTGTGGGGTTATATATATAAACAGAAAGTGATTCTTTTGGATTTATTTGGTTTCAATGGTGTCAAAGATACAGGTATTCACTATTACCCGGGAGGTTTAGCATGAAATATTTAAATACTTTGCTGGTGCTTGCGGTTTTATTCGGAGCAACAGATACTCTGAGTGCAATTGTAATCAATGTTCCGGGGGATCAACCCAATATTCAGGCCGGTATTGATGCTGTCGGCAGCGGTGATACCGTCCTGGTAGCGGATGGAACCTATATTGGAACCGGTAATAAAAATCTGAATTTCAGTGGAAAAATCATTTCCGTACTCTCATCCAGTGGTAATCCGGCCGCGTGCGTGATTGATTGTGAGAATGATGGCCGGGGGTTTATCTTCGAATCAAACGAGACAAATTCGGCTGTTCTATCCGGATTTACAATACAAAACGGTTATCTAACGGGTGAGGAAGAATACGGTGGAGGCATTTTGTGTTTCTACTCGTCCCCGACAATAAGAAACTGCATTTTAACAAATAATCACGTGGCATCAAGCGGGGGAGCGATTGGATATTATTATTCAACTCTCGTAATTGCTGATTGTATTATCACCGGCAATTCTGCGGTTGGTGGCGGAGGAATTCATGGCGGGGGTCCGGCGAATGGCTCAGCAATAATCATCAACTGCCGGATCACCAATAATGATGTCTCCAGCTATGCTGGGGGGATTTTTTTAATGGCTCATGATGTTCTCGTGACAGATTGTTTGATCTCAGGAAATGCGGGTGGATACCACGGAGGCGGAATCTACTCCAGTACAACTTCCAACTCAATAATTTCCAATTGCAGAATAACTGATAACACTAATCTTTCTCAGGGCGGTGGTGTGCTTTCACAGGGGTACGAAAGATACGAAAATTGTATCATTACTGAAAATTCTGCCTATGATGGGGGGGGTATCTACATTGACGACATGTCTGATGAAACGATTTTTCGAAATTGTACTGTTGCTCTCAACACAGCCGGCAATAGAGGCGGCGGTGTTTATGCATCTGATCTCAATTCCACTGCATCGAGTAACCTGAAAAATTGCGTTATCTGGTCCAATCAGGCGGAGATTGCTAATGATGAAATATATGATCATGCTGGGATACTGACCGTCAGCTATTCGGATGTCCGGTTTGGATGGCCCGGTGATGGAAACATCGACGCTGACCCTCTTTTTATTGCGGGTCCGGATGGATCCTTCTACCTGAGTCAGATTGCGGCAGGCCAGAGTGTGGACAGTCCCTGCCTGGATACCGGCAGTGATCCGGCTGAAAATATCTGTTTCCCCTTTCCTGAGAACCAATATTGTTTGTCAAACATGACCACTCGAACCGATAATCTTGAAGATGCCGGAATCGTTGATATGGGATTTCATTACCTGGTCTGTCGAAATCATGGTGATCTGAATTTTGATGGGGAAATCACTTCTGAGGATGCACAATGGACTTTCATGATAGTCATGGGAACGTTCGCCTATAGCGTTCAACAGGAATGTGCTGCGGATTGTAATGGCGATGGGGAAATCACTGCCGGTGATGCGCAACAGGTTTTCTTAACTGTCCTCGGACTGGGGATGTGTGTCGATCAGTTGTAATGAACATATATAACACCATTGAAGAAGAAACACGTGATTAAACCCCCTGACGTTGAAGACCGCCCACAGTCTTTCGGGGAGGAAATAGCGAACAGCATCAGCCACGGTGCAGGCTTCCTGGCGGCCTCAATAGGCACGCCATTTCTCATTATTGCCGCCGTTCAGCGCGGCAGTACAGCGGGAATTGTCGGGGCGAGTATCTTCGCGGCCACCATGCTGCTGTTGTACCTCACATCTACGCTCTACCACGCATTGCCAAATCGGGTTGGACCAGTATTCAAAATTCTGGATCACGACGCCATATTCCTGCTTATTGCCGGCACATACACACCGTTCACATTGGGAGCACTCCACGGTCCCTGGGGTTGGACGCTGTTTGGACTTGTCTGGGGTCTGGCCTGTGCCGGTATTGTGCTCAAATCTGTCGGTTGGACTGGTTACCCAATTCTCTCGACTTGTCTCTATATTTCTATGGGCTGGCTTATTCTGATCGCGATAAAGCCATTTTTGCTCCATGTACCAACGCAGGGGATGCTCTGGCTACTGACCGGCGGTATCGCTTACACCGCGGGTATCGTGTTTTTCGCAGCTGACAAGCGAGTTCGCTACAGCCACTTCATCTGGCACCTGTTTGTTATCGCAGGCACGACATGTCACTTCTTTGCGGTGTTGTGGTATTCAGGTTGACTCAGAATACTGTTTGATTTGAAAGACAATGGCTGCTTTTGGCGGTTCCCGGACTTACTGGTCCTCTTTTTCGAGGGTCGGATCATCTACGGGAGGGGTCGCTTCAGCGGTTGTCGGCTCTGCTTCATCGGTTGAAGAAGTGGGATCCTCGCCTTCAGGAGTCGTCTGACCCTCTAAAACCTCACCGTTTTCAAGAGCTTTAAGCTCCTGTTTACGCAGTCTTTTTTCATCTTTCTTTTTTTTCTTGGCCAATTCTTTCTGACGTTTTTTAAACTGGTAATGCGATTTTCCCATGGCGTTTCCTCATTGGTCAGTTACCGGTTGGAGTTTGACTCAGGCAATGACTAAAAAAAGGCATCCCCCGTTTTACAGGGAGATGCCTTTTATTGGCTTATTAAGCTGGTTATACAACGGTCACATTGACAGCGGCCGGACCTTTGGGTCCCTGCTCGATGTCAAAGGTCACGTGCGCACCTTCATTGAGGGATTTAAAACCGGTTGCATTGATTGCACTGTGGTGCACAAATACGTCCGGTCCGTCTTCCTGTTCGATGAATCCAAAACCTTTTTGGTCATTGAACCACTTAATTGTTCCTTTATGCATGATATCATCCTCCTTAAAAAAAGTTTCTATGTTACAAACTGAAGGATGATAGCGTTTAACAAACGGACAATCCCAACAGAAAGAACACTCCTGCCAATTTTCGACAGGTCTTACTTGGGCGGTATAGTAGGCACCTTTACAGGGAATAGCAAGCCCCATATAAAAAAAAATTCGATTTTTGATCAGGAACGCGACTTTATATCAGAAAATCAGGACCCGTAACTGAACTCCCAACTGTCTACGGCACCAATGACATCCGTCATCTCCGGGTCGGTCATACCGCCCCAGAATCTGAACGGCCCACCGGAGCCAACGCCCTCGGGCCAGGGAAATGAGTCCATGGGAACGGGAAGGATTTCAGTTTCTTCATCAGGCGGAAGATCGGTGGTGTAATAATCGATTTCGGGAGGATAATGCGCCCATGCAGGTGCGAACCAATACTCACCGACATTCACATCCAGGAAAACAAAAACTTTCATATCTGCCATGGAATGAGACGTATTGTTGCACGCCCATGCGTTGAGCCAGAAGGTCATGCCGGGCGCAAAGTAGTGCTCGGGCATTTCAAGACGGATACCGAGTTCACATGGAGAAACAGTTGGTGTTGCCGTGGGCACTGTGGGTGTATCTGTCGGAGTCGGAGGTACGGCGGTATTGGTTGGAGTGGGTGTTCCGGTAGGTACTGCCGTAACCGTATTGGTTGGGATCATCGTTGGACTGACCGTTGGTGTGGGCGTAGTCGCTCCCGGGTAAAATTCATCCGCACCGATATCAAAAATCCCGGTATCCGGATTGGGTCTGGCCTCATAATCAAAATCAATATCCAGACCCGAAATAGCTGTCCCCGCATCTTTGCATGGAGAATCGGTAGTGATATGAAAATCCTGACCGGAAACAAACAGCGGGTCGGAATCGATATTCCCGGTTCCAATATACCCCCCCTCAACATCACAATAAGTCACCACAGGATAACTGAAAAACCAGTAGATCTCCTGAATACCGGAGTTTCCCCAGATTATACAGTTCGTCACGATCGGACTGCTGTCGTAATCGCACCAGAGACCACCGCCTTCAGGCGCAGTATTTCCGGTAATAGTGCAGTTGGTGATTACAGCATGACACTCATACAGATAGCAGAGCACGCCGCCACCACCTGTCCCGGCAGTATTCCCCGTGATCAGACAGTTTGTCAGAACAGGTGCAGAATATTCATCGCAAAACACACCGCCCCCAAAGTCACTGCTGCTGTTATTTTCCACGAGACAATTGGCAATGGTGGGACTGGAATAATCATAGCAGCTCACGCCACCCCCGCTTCCTGCTGCACTGTTTCCGCTGATGATACAATCAACAATGGTGACTTCAGCCTGGGTAAAACTGATTCCGCCTCCGTCGCCGGCCGGCGAAGCACCCGTAGCGTCACCACCCGTAATATGGAACCCTTCGATACGGGTCGCTGTCGAAATACTCTGACAATTGAAAACCCGGGCACTTGATCCTGAGGCGTCTATCTGAGGCAGCGTGTCGTTACTGTCCCGTTTCAGGATGACTCCTGCTTTCATTTCAATGGGAAAAATCTCCCCGGTTGCCGTGGTATAGGTTGAATCCGCAACGAGGATTGTATCACCGGAGACAGCCGCAGCCAGGGACGCTGTAATGGCGGAATAATCAAACCCGCCACCGGGTCCAACGGTAATTACGGCTCCGTGAGCTGCTCCAAATGGAATTAAAATGCAAATAACTGCTGCGAAAAACCTCATTCTACTTCCCCTTATGCGAAATCTCATTAAAAATTCTGTATGTGGATGTAACAGGACATCACCCGCTTTGTCTTTTCCAGTGTACCCAACAGGATATCGGGAAAGCAAGTGAAAATGGAAACTGAGTTTACTGCTGTAGAAAGTAAAGATTCGGGTTAATCTCGACATACCCGACGAATCTCAACCGCCACGGAATTAAACACCGGACCGCCGCCAAGATCCTGAACATCGCATCTCATAAGATCATTTTGTGACCGCTCGTTTAACCCCCGGAAGAGTCGTGTGCCGTGGATGACTCCGGATTGTATTCCCGAATCAACCCGGACCGTCACATGGACCGTGCCATGATCATTGGACAGCACCGCCGCATCTCCCGTCTCAATCCCCAGCCGGGCCGCGTCATCGGGATGCATGGTGATCTCCGGCGGAATGGGACCATACACGGTTTCAAACTGCGAATTAGTGTATTTTGAACTGCTGCTGGTCAGAAACAGAAACCGTTGAGGGTCAACCGTACGGTCCGACTGGTGTGGCACCGGAGCAAAGCCTGCATCCACCGCCCGGGATGACGCCAGCTCGATCCGGCCCGAGGGCGTCTGATATGCGTTCATGGGTCGCAATTTCAACGGGAGCAGCCGCCCGCTTTTCAGAGTTTCCGGAGAACTGTCCTCCAGTGCGTCTTTCAGCCCGGCACTCACAGAAATCCAGGGATCTTCATACAGCCACGGTTCAGTGCGGCCCAGCCGTTTCGCCAGCTCCCGCATGACATCAATCTCGGTCCGGGAATCCCCGTACGGTGGTGTCACTTGCGGCGAATAACGGATGTACCGGTGAGACCATGGCAGGACCAGGTCTTCTTTCTCAGGATACGCCGCAGCCGGCAGCACCATATCCGCCATCCCGGCCGTCTCGGACCAGTGCGTGTCCTGGACCACCGTGAAAAGATCATCCCGCTGAAACCCCTCCCGAAAAGAGTTCTGATCCGGCAGGGTAACAGCCGGATTCATCTCTGTGACAAACATCATTCGGAATCGACCCTCTGCCAGGATTTTCGGTAATCCCACCTGGCTCACAACAGGGAGTGGGCCGGGAACACGATCTTCCCCGGAAATCAACCGGGAATTCTTGGAGTATGCATGACTGTTGCTATAGTAAAATCCCCGGTGCAATCCCAGGAGTGCCGGAATAAGTGATACCGCCCGGACGGGTTCGGCTCCGTGAACACTTTTCTGGAGACCGATACCAATCATGATCGCACTGTTTTTCGAAATCCGGAAAAGATCCGCCAGTTGAATGATATCGATTTCCGGTATGCCGGTTATCCCGGCGACCCGTGGGATATCCCATCGGGAGATTTCCGATTGAAGTTCAGAATATCCCGTGGTCCATTCTCGAATAAAATCATGGTCCACCCGGTCTTTGGCAGCCAGAACATGCATGATACCGTATGCGAGAGCGGTGTCCGTGCCCGGCCGGGGTTTTATATGGATGTCGGCCTGGACCGCGGATTCACTTCGCCGGGGATCAATAACCACAATCGGTAAGCCGTTTTTCCGGGCTGCTTTTTTTGCCAGGGCGAACATGTGGGGGGCACTGACTGCTGCATTAAATCCCCAGAATACCATGAGATCCCGATCCGGGAATGTCTCCGGCATCACACCGTAGCTGTCACCATAGTGCAAGGCCAGACCCGCGTGACCGGACCGGCTGCACAACGCACCGTCCGTCCCGGTCACACCAATCATATTCCATAATCGTTTCGGAAAGGTATTGGCCAGAAGCCCGGTGTTGCCGGCAAAATCCAGGTAGAGGATGGATTCTGGACCGGTTTCCTCCAAAGTTTTTCGTATCTCACCAGCCAATCGGTCCATGCATTCATCCCATGACACCGGTGTGAGCACACCTGATTTTCGGATATGGGGCTGATCCACACGGTTTTGGACAAAATTCTTCGGATCTCCTTTTCCACGGGGACAGACGAAACCGGCGGTATATGGGTTTACCGGATCACCCCGGACCGATACAACCCGTCCGTCACCGTCGGTTTCCATCAGAATGGCACAGGTGTCGTAACAATCCCGGGGGCAGACTGACGGAATAGGGAGATCAGTGTTTGAGTGTGAAGGTTTCGTTATCATAGGTTTGGATTTTGATCTGAAGCTTATAAAATGTCAAACCTGATCGGGGATTGGGACAGGGTAGAGTTTAGGTTTTACTGATGAGGGATTGAAAGCAAAATCAAAGATGGATACAATAAGGAGGTTAAAGAATTTAGCCGGGAACGTGATAAAAATGGGAATAAGAGAACGATCATTACTCAGGAAAAAGAAAATCGTCGCGCATCGTGCCAAAAATTACGATGAGGCTGATTTGTGGGACCTTTTATTCTGGCAGAAACAATCACCTGAGGCTCGCTTGTCCGCACTGGTGGCAATCAGAGAAGACGTTGAAAAAGTAAAAGCGAAAAGAGCCATCTAGATTTTCTGAATGACATAAAAAACATACCCATAATATTCACCATACTGCTCATACATGCGAATTTCGTGACGCTCCTCCTGTAGAATTTTCAACAGATCCGGCTGGTTACGGTATTTCTGTTCAAGCGTTTCGATCCGGGCACTCAGAGGACCGTAATAACCTTCCTGCCATGACGATGACTTCAGAGGAAACTCCCCCAGTATTTCAAACCCGGACCGGACAATTCGTTCCCGGTTCTGATCACGGGTACCCATTTCCGGGTATTCCTCAGACCAGAACTCATAAATTTCCGACGGCGGATCATCTTTGAGCCAGGCTGCCTCCGTCAGAACGATACAGCCACCAGGTTTCAGAAGCCGGCGCCATGCTGTGAGACCCGTTTCGAGACCCATGTTGTAAATGGCGCCTTCCGACCAGATGAGATCGAATGATTCCGGCGGAAATGGCAAATCATCCATGGATCTGTTCAATGTAGTCACCCGGCCGGCGAGATTCTTCGTGAGAATATCCTTTTCGAGCCGGTCCAAAAATGGTTGATGCGTATCCACGGCGGTGATACGACCGGGCGTCAGACATGCCAGTTCCAGGGTCTGTGCACCGGGACCGCATCCGATATCCAGCACTTCAGGATCCGTCATTGGAGGCAGCAACTTAAATGCATTCCGGGTCTCGGCATTACTTCCCGGCGCTTCCCGCTCCAACCCGCTGTGAATCTCAAAAAAGATATGTGACGGCGTGATACAGGCCAGCCAGCCCGGGAGGGATTCCAGCAGGGTTTTCATCACCTTCCGGGCGCCATGGACATAGATCTCGATCCCCTGGTAGGCTTCTCCCCCGCCGGTGTTCACCAGGTCGGAAACGCCTTTCAGAATCAGGCATTTAACCCGATTTTTTTTCATGACCCAGGCAATGGCGCCGGATTCCCAATCCCCGGCAGACGCGCCGTATTCCGCAGCCAGCCCTTCAATCTGCGAACCCTCCAGATCCCGGTCGGCGGACACCAGCACGGAAGGAATGACGGGGATGGGATAAGGCCGTGTCAGCCATGACAGGTCCGCCACCGTTGTATAGTGACGGATGTGCTCGGCGTGATCCCCCATTTTCTCCTCGATGTCATACACCACGGTCTTCTCCGCCAGGATAATATCACCCCGCTCGATCCGACCCTCAAACCCGCCACATGTGCCAATGTTAATCACGATCTCCGGTTTAAAATAATCAATCACGTGTTGGGCTGAAGCGGCGGCGGATATCTTTCCCCAGCCACCCTGGAAAAAATTCACGGACCGCACAGAATCCCCAACCTTTATGATGTGCTCAAACCATTCTCCATAAGGTGACTGATGGATGACGGGGTTTGGAATCAGTTCCCTTAAAATGTTCCATTCGGTGTCGGCCGATACGATAACGATGATGCGGTCTTTATGGATTGCCATAGGTGTTCCTCCTCTGTTCCGGAATTCTATCCGATCACAAATTCATGGGCTGGTTGCAGTGGTATATCGGAACACCACAACGGTCTGCGGCTTTTCTCAGCCGGATATCCAATGTTGCCAGGGAAACACCGTGTCGAATGGCAAGATCCAGGTAGGAAGCGTCATACGTGGACAGACCCTGTTCCCGGGCCAGAGATAGAATAGCCCCTGTCATTCGCTCCGGTGATTCCTGCACGACAATCAATGGCAAATCAGATATCAGGGACAGGAATCGGACGCTGTCTTTCATAATGATGCGTTTTTTTCTTTCTGCTGCAACCAGGACATTTCCGATTTCCAGGGACCAGATACATGGCACTATGGCATTGTTTTGAGCCAGACTATCCAGAACCTCCTCGGCATAATCATTGTTCTCATCCTCAAAACACCAGGACATCACTACGGAATTATCCACAACAAACGTCAGACTCATGTTACTTTCGGCCTTCTTCGATCAATTCCCGAATAGAGGTGCCACCCAGAATGCGTGATTTTCGAAACCGCCGGAGAGCAGTGATGGCCGCACCGGGATTCTTCTTTTTCGATGATTCCGGGGGAGACAAAACCGCAACAGGAACACCATGTTTCGTAATCGTGATATGCTCACCTCGCATCACACGATCCAACAGACTGGACAGGTGAGTTTTCGCTTCGTATGCACCAACAGTTTCCATGACAATCTCCTTTAGACTGGTCTACAACTAGTCTAATAAGTTCATTCATGTCTGTCAACACAACTCAAGAAATGAACATGGGATCACTGCAACCATCTCCCCCCATCACCGCATAAAAAATGAGTTGCGCATCACCTGCGGTCACGTCACCGTCCGCATTGCAATCAGCCCGGCATTCCTGTTCCGGATCCGGAATTAGGACACCGAGCACAATTTCGAAAGCCATCTGCGCATCGCCTGCAGTAAGGTCGCCACTGTTATTAACATCACCGTTGTTGATGCAGACCGGCGTTGGGGTCGGTGTCGGGAAAATCCAGGGATCGTAGTGATAGCCCACATCCACTGTTCCGCTATCCATACTGGAATTCGTCTGCGTGGTCAGTTCATCCATGCAGAGAGTACCGCCGGGGATATCTGTGCAAACAGTATGTGCCGGATCGCTGCCGATATCGATACAAGGGCTTAGAAGTTTTGCTGAACTGAGGAAATAATCATCATTTCCCAGCGTTTCAAATTCCGGATCCAGATTAATGTTGCCGCTTCCCGGATAAGTTCCTGTGCCGCCGATATCACTGTATGTGATTACCGGCGCGGTCCCGGAATGCAGCAGATCGTCATCGTCGTTGGCGTATACGATGGAATTCAACACAACAACGTCTGATTCATAGGAATAGAGACCTGCACCACCCACAGCAGGTCCGGATATGAGATTGTCGGCCAGTGTACATTGCGTCAAAATGGGTCCCGGAGCCAAATAGGCGCTGACGCCACCGCCGTATTGGCCGGAATCATTATTGTACATCAGGCAATTAAACAACTCGGGATCAGAGTGATAACAATCAATAGCGCCGCCATAATGGGTCGCATAATTGCCTGAAAACACACAGCTCACGATATCAGGTGCAGATTGATTACATGCAATGGCGCCGCCGAAATTGGCTTGGTTTTCATTAAACCGAATGTTATGAATCACGGGTGCGGAACCGTTTTCACACAGAATGGCGCCGCCCCTGCTTGGAGGGCTTCCTCCAGTGAATCCACTGGTGATCGTAAACCCACTGACAACGGACTCAGAGCCTTCCCCGCTCTGAAAGTGAAACGCCCGGTCTTCGACACCACAATAGATTGTGCACAGCTCCGGACCATTTTCAGACATAACAGTGATATACCTGCCGTCAAAATCCAGATTCTTATCAAAGGAGGATTCCCAGGTTCCGTCAGCCACGAGCACTGTATCACCATAATAGGCGCCGCCAATGCCTTTTCCGATGGCGATGGTATCGCCCGGGATGTGAATAATCGCAGGCGGCGGCACCGGGTAGTGATACCCGAGATCCACATCTCCACTGTCAGGCAGCCGGTATTTCTCGGTGGTGCGATCACTCATGCACTCATCGCCGTCAACACCAGGATAACAGATGCCGGTTGCAGGGACAGACCCGGCATCAATGCACGGACTCACATCCTGGGCTCCGATCCGGTCATTCAGATAGAAATCCCCGTCAGCGCCTTCAACAAACTCGGGATCGCCATCAATGATCAATGTTCCACCCGGCCAGCCGCCCTGAACAAGACACCAGCGAATGTTCAAATCCCCGCTATCCACCGTAAGCTCATTGCTGTTGTTGCCAAAGAAAATACTGTTGCTTACGGTTGCATTCGAAGCGGAGTCCGTGATGTACAGCCCGTTTCCGGACCAGCCCGCATCATTACCTGTAACTGTACAAACGTTCATACTAAAGGTTGAGGTGTGGCAATGCACACCACCGCCGTTATAAAGCGCTGTATTGTTTATAATCAGGCAGTTACAAATACCGGGGGTGCTGGAATTGTAAATATAGAATCCGCCACCATGGGAGGAGGATTCATTGCTGTCTATCAGACAATGATATAGTTTTGGTTCAGAAGAGTCAGCAAAAACACCACCACCGTTGTGTCCGGCAATATTACTGCGAATTTCGCATTCGATCACTTTGATCAACATGGCATCTTCCAGTCCCAGTGCGCCCCCGTGAGAACTGCTTTCATTGTAAATGAGCAGACTGTCAACAATCTCGCAGCTTGAACAGTCGTAAATATAAATTGCGCCGCCGTACACCGCAGAATTACTGTTAAAATTGCAGCCGTAAACTTTTATTACAGAACCACTTCCAGCAAAGATTCCGCCGCCCTGAAACAGGGAAGTATTGTTGATAAAGCTACAATCCGTGATCAATGGACTGCCTGTACCGGTACAATAAACAGCACCGCCATTAGCACCACTGGTGTTGTTTTCGAAGATGCAATTTTCAATTGTCGGGGATGATGAAGTAACGTTTATTGCACCACCCAATTCTGAGCCGTTCACAATCTTGAAACCGGAAAACACGGCTGTACGCGATTCACTGTTTACAAACCGGATGCCTCTATCCAGAGATTCCGCATCAATTGTACAATTATTGGGACCGCTTTCAGAAATGAGTACGATGTCTTTCCCAAAAAAAGAAAGATCTCGATTGCCGGAACCGCTGTAAGTTCCATCAGCGACCAGGACGGTGTCGCCCCACAACGCGGCATCAATACCGCTTTGAATGTCCGGTTGCTCCGACGGTACATGAATAATGGCGGCATTCATCACACATGTCGTCATGATTATTGTCAAAATCATAATTGAATTGATCATTACATTTTTCATAAAATTCCCCGCTTTCTTCGAGTTTTCCAATATAAAATAGCACTCTACTTATTTAATGCCCGATCAGATGAACTTCATATTATTAAATTTGATTTACTCAGCTTGATGCCCGTTGATATTTTTACAGAAACTGCAGTACCGGCATC
>SWBX01001972.1_pt1 | contig 39340 bp, 38 predicted proteins | sample 4693051 | NCBI WGS metagenome assembly SWBX01 (sample SAMN10267272, study PRJNA491770) | bioreactor metagenome | isolation source: DHS bioreactor inoculated with marine | place: Japan: Omine Ridge, Nankai Trough | reverse complement strand
ACCTACACCGCCGACGCCCCCGCCGCCCAATAATCGGCCGCGCGATCTGACGCGATCTCTACCTACAACATTGGGCCGTGCCTCCGGGTGCGGCCCTTGTCTTGTGAGGGGCGCGCCTTGTGCCCCGGTGACCAAGGCGAAACAGCTGTTGCCGGATGCGAAAAAATCACACCGGCTTCACGCTTTAACCCGATTTCCGCCCGAATTCCCCGGCAAGGTGGGAGCGAAGCAGTGGCCGCGAACGCGGTCTGAACAAGGAAAGGACAGGACATGCGCGCGGTATTTTCGCTGGTACTGGTCGTGGGCCTCGGCCTGGCCGGGCTCGCCGTCTACATGGCCAAAAACGTCTTTGGCGACTACCAGTCCGCCCTCGCAGCCGAACGCGCGGCCCGGGCCAACGTCGTCGAGACCATCCCGGTGTACGTTGTCAACCAAAACGTGCGCTACGGCGCCCAGATCACCGAAGAAAACATCCGGGCGGTGAAATGGCCCAAGACGGCGATCCCTGCCGGCGTGTTCACGTCGCTCGATGATCTCTTCCCGGTCGGCGAAAAGCGCTTCCGCACCGTCATCCGCGCGATGGAGAAGGACGAAGCCGTGCTCGCGGTCAAGGTCACCGCCCCCGGCGCCGACGCCGGCGTGGCCTCGCGGCTGGCCAACGGCATGCGCGCCTTCGCGATCCGGGTCGACGTGACCTCGGGCGTGTCGGGCTTCCTGACCCCTGGCGACCAGGTCGACGTCTACTGGACCGGCCGCGCCTCGACCAACGACGACCGCCGGGCCCAGGACGTGACCAAGCTGATCCTGACGAACATGAAAATCATCGCGATCGACCAGACCGCCGACCTCGACCGCAACGGGCCGACCGTGGCGCGCACCGTGACGGTCGAAGCCACGCCGCAGCAAGTCGCGGCGCTGGCCCAGGCCACGGCAACCGGACGGATGACTCTGTCTCTTGTCGGCCAGGGCGACGAAACCGTGTCGAAGAATGTCGAGGTTGACCAGAACGTTCTGCTCGGGATCGAGCGGGTGGTGGTCGAGGCCCAGGAAGCGCCCCAGGTCTGCACCGTGCGCACCCGCAAGGGCGCCGAGATCATCGAAACGCCGGTCGCCTGCCCGACGAACTGAGGGCCACCGGTGCGCGATCTGACGGGGGGCGAAGCGGCTGTCGCGCCCCCCGAAACCTGCCGGAACGTGCAGGGGAACGAGGCAGTGTTGCCCGCGCGACGCAGAAACCTCGCCCGCCAAGTGCTTGATTCTTGCAAAAAAGAGATTTCTGTCGCATTCTGCCCGGAAATCACGCCCAAGCCCGGAAAACGGGCGGCGAAGACTGAGCAGACAGGTCTTGATTCCGGATCAACCGGGCGGGCCAGATACCAACGTGATCGGAGAGGCAGGATCACAATGAAATTTGACAATTTTCTGAAGGCGGCCCTTCTGGGGTTCGGGTTGACGCTGGCGGTTACGCCCGGCGCGTCGGCCGAGACCCTCAAGGTGATGAACGGCGCGGTTTCGAGCGCGCTGAACGTCCCGATGAACCGGGCCGTTGTGGTTGAGAGCGACGAACCTTTCGCCGAGCTTTCGATCGCGAACCCCGGCATCGCCGACATTTCCACCCTGTCGGACCGCACGATCTACGTGCTCGGCAAGGCTCCGGGGCGCACCACGCTCACCCTGCTCGGCCCCGACGGACGGCTGATCACCAACGTCGAGGTGCAGGTGACGCCCGACATCGCGGAATTCAAGGAGCGGCTGCGCCAGATCCTGCCCGGCGAGGGCATCGAGGTGCGCACCGCCAATGACGGGATCGTCCTCTCCGGCATCGTCAGCTCGACCAGCGCGCTCGACCGCGCCATCGACCTGGCCAACCGCTACGCGCCCGAGCGGGTCTCGAACCTGATGAGCGTCGGTGGCACCCAGCAGGTGATGCTGAAGGTGCGCTTCGCCGAGATGCAACGCTCGGTGACCAAGAGCCTGTCGACCTCGTTCGGGGTGGGCGGCGCGCTCACCGGCACCGGGCTCGGCGCCGGCGTGTCGTTCGGCTCCGGCAACCTCGGCACCGGCCCCACCTTCAGCGGTCCCGCAGTGGGCAACCCGAGCGCCGTCGCCTCCTCCAACGACAGTTTCGGCACCTTCGGCTTCGGCCTCGGCACCTCGGCGCTGCAATTCCAGGTGATGCTGGAAGCGCTTGAAAACAAAGGCATGGTCCGCACCCTGGCGGAACCGAACCTGACCGCCCTCTCCGGTCAGCAGGCCAGCTTCCTGGCCGGCGGCGAATACCCGATCCCGGTCACCGACAAAGACGGCGGCATCGTGATCGAATACAAGCCGTTCGGCGTCGAGCTGCAATTCACCCCGCGGGTGGTCGATGGCGACATCATCAACCTCCAGCTCAGCGCCTCGGTCTCGGCGCTCGACAACGCCGCCACCTTCGGCGACGGCTCGATCACCGTGAACGCCTTCAAACGGCGCGAGACCTCGACCACGGTCGAAATGCGCGATGGCCAGAGCTTCGCCATCGCCGGCCTGTTGCAGGACGATTTCCGCGATCTCTCGGGCCAGGTGCCCTGGCTTGGCGATATCCCGATCCTCGGCGCGCTGTTCCGCTCGGCCGATTACGAGCGGGCGCAGTCGGAGCTGGTGATCATCATCACGCCGCATCTCGTCACCCCCACCCGGGGCGAGGCGCTGGCGCTGCCCACCGACCGGATCAAGCCGCCCTCGGAGGCAGATCTGTTTCTGTTCGGACGCACCGCCGCGCCGAACCTGCCCACCACCGGCGCCGCCGGCGAGGTGGCGCAGCAGGATTTCGGCGGGTCCTATGGCTACGTGATGGAGGATTGATCATGGCCCTGTCCCCGACCAAATCGCTCCTTGCCGCGACCTCGATTTTCGCCCTTCTCTCCGGCTGCGAGGAAACCCTCAGCAAATACGGCGAGGCCGGCCACGTGCCGCCATCCGAAGGCTGGGGCAGCTCGGTGCAGAACAACATCGACTACCACACCGGCGCGAAGGTCTACGTGATGGACCTCGCCGAGCGCTTCAACAAGGAAGTGCCCGACACGGTGAACTTCGCCTTCAACTCGGCCGCGCTCGACGCGGGCGCGCGCGCCGTGCTGGCGCGCCAGGCGCATTTCATCCGCCAGTTCCCCGAGGTGCGGTTCCGCGTCTATGGCCACACCGACCTGGTCGGCTCGCCGAGCTACAACAAGAACCTCGGCCTGCGCCGGGCGCAAGCGGTGGTCGGCTACCTGGTGAGCCAGGGCGTAAGCCGCTCGCGGCTCGAAGCGATGGTCTCCTACGGCGAAACCCACCCGGTGGTGAACACCCAGGACCCCGAGCGGCGCAACCGGCGCACCGTCACCGAGGTGTCGGGCTTCGTCGAAGACGCGCCGCTGATCCTCGACGGCAAATACGCCCAGGTGGTGCGGCGCGAATACGTCGCGTCGGCCACCGAGATGCCGCCCACCGTGGCCGGCGCACTGCTCGACGCCGCGGGCGGCTAAGCCCCCCTGCCCGTTACAGAAAACAAAGCGGCCGGTTTTCACCGGCCGTTTCCATGTTGGCGGATAGGAAACAGCACGCGGTCAGATCGAGGATCGTATCAAATGACCGCACATTTACGCCCTTTCCGCCGCATTCTCGCCGAGTTTGGCTGCGAATTTCAGGGGGTAACGAGCAAACCCGCGCCGAGTCGCGCGGGAGGGTCTATCGGGTGCGCATAAAAACCAAAGCGCCCGGCCCCGACCCCGAAGTGAAGGATGAGGCAAGATGAGTGGCAACGCCGCCCGCCAGCAAGATCCAGCGCCGATCGTCGCCGTGACGGTCTCCCGGGATGTGCAGGAATTCGATCTTCTGATCGAGGACATGGAAGCCGAACTCGGCGAGAGCTGGGGCGATCTGTCGCTCGACGATGCCCGCACTTTCCTCGGCCAACCCGACGCCGAAGCGCTGGAATTCATCGCCGTGGCGATGGATGACCGCGACGAGGCCAACCTCGGCCAGATCGCCGAAGTGATCCGCGAAGCCGCGGCGCGCGGCGTCAAGACCATCGTCATCGCCGAAGAGGTCAGCCCGATCGCGCTGCACCAGCTCTTGAAGATGGGGGCCGAGGAATTCGTGCCCTACCCGCTTCCCGAAGGGGCACTGCACGATGCGATCGAGCGGCTGCGCGTGCCCGAGCCGGAACCCGAGCCGGTCGCGCCGCAGGCGAGCGACACCACGCCCAAGCCCAAGGGCGGGCACGAAGGCGTTGTGCTCGGCGTGCATGGGCTGGCAGGCGGCGTCGGCGCCACCACGATTGCGGTGAACCTTGCCTGGGAACTCGCCACCCTCAAAAAGACCGACAACCCCAGCGTCTGCCTGCTCGATCTCGACCTGCAGATGGGCTCGGTCTCGACCTATCTCGACCTGCCGCGCCGCGAAGCCGTCTACGAGCTGCTGTCCGACACCGAGTCGATGGACGAGGAAAGCTTCATGGCCGCGCTGGTCGCCTTCAACGACAAGCTGCAGGTGCTGACCGCGCCCAACGACATGCTGCCGCTCGATCTCGTCTCAAGCGAGGATATCCAGCGCATCATCGACATGGCGCGGGCCAATTTCGACTACGTGGTGATCGACATGCCGACCACGGTGGTGACGTGGACCGAGACGGTGCTGAGCGCCGCCCATGTCTACTTCGCGCCGATCGAGCTCGACATGCGCTCGGCGCAGAACGCCCTGCGCCTGATCCGCGCGCTCAAGGCCGAGGATCTGCCGCATGACAAGCTGCGCTACGTGCTGAACCGCGCGCCCAAGTTCACCGATCTGAACGGCAAAGGCCGGGTCAAGCGGCTGGCCGAGAGCCTCGACATCTCGATCGAGGTGCAGCTGTCGGACGGCGGCAAGCCGATTGTCCAGGCTTGCGACCATGGGCTTCCGCTGGCCGAAACCGCAGCGAAGAACCCGCTGCGCAAGGAAATCCACAAGCTCGCCGCCTCGGTGCACGCGGTCAACCAGGCCGCCGAAGCGGCGGCGAAATAGGAGTTCGGGCCAGATGTTCTCGCGTTACAAAAAGCCAGCCACCGGCAAGCCGGGCACCGCGGCGCCGAAACTGCACGCCGTCGACGGCGGCCACGCCCCGGCCAAGCCCGCGGCACCGGCCGCCGCCGCGCACGCGCCCCAGCCGGCTGCCGCCGCCGCGCCCAAGCCGCAGCTTCGCCAGCAGCCGCCGCAGGTGAAGGCGCCGGCCCAGGCGATGCACACCGATAAGGAAATCAAGCGCCGCGAACGGCTGGGCGAGCTCAAGGTCGAGCTGCACACCCGGTTGCTCGACAACCTCAACCTGAGCGCGCTCGAGACCGCGACGGAAAAAGACCTGCGCGCCGAGATCAACGATATCGCCGCCGAGGCGCTCAACGAGATGAACGTGGTGCTCAACCGCGAAGAGCGCGCCACGCTGAACCGCGAATTGTTCGACGAGGTGAAGGGGCTCGGTCCGCTCGAGCCGCTGCTGCAAGACGACACCGTGAACGATATTCTGGTGAACGGCCCCCGGCAGGTGTTCGTCGAGCGCGACGGCAAGCTCCAGCTCACCGACGTGACCTTCAAGGACGAGCGCCACCTCCTGCGCATCATCGACAAGATCGTTTCGGCCGTGGGCCGGCGCGTCGATGAATCGAACCCCTACGTCGACGCCCGCCTGTCGGACGGCTCGCGCTTCAACGCGATGGTGCCGCCGGTCGCGGTCGACGGCTCGCTGGTCTCGATCCGTAAATTCAAAAAGGAAAAGCTCGGGATCGACGATCTCGTGCGCTTCGGCGCCTTTTCCGAGGAAATGGCGGCCTACCTGCAAGCGGCCGTGGCCACCCGGCTCAATATCATCGTCTCGGGCGGCACCGGTTCGGGTAAAACCACCACGCTCAACGCCCTCTCGGGCTTCATCGACGACAGCGAACGCATCCTCACGATCGAAGACACGGCGGAACTTCAGCTCCAGCAGACCCACGTTGGGCGGATGGAATCTCGGCCCGCCAACGTCGAGGGCAAGGGCGCGGTCACCCAGCGCGATTGCCTGCGCAACGCCCTGCGGATGCGCCCCGACCGCATCATCGTCGGCGAAACCCGCGGCGAGGAGGTGATCGACATGCTCCAGGCGATGAACACCGGCCACGACGGCTCGATGACCACGATCCACGCCAACAACGCCCGCGATGCGGTTTCGCGCCTTGAAAACATGATTTCGATGGCGGGCATGGAAATGCCGCTCAAGGCCATGCGCGCGCAAGTCGCCTCGGCCGTGAACCTGATCGTGCAGGCCAGCCGCCTTCAGGACGGCTCGCGCCGGATGACCTCGATCACCGAAATCACCGGCATGGAAGGCGACGTGCTGTCGATGCAGGAAGTGTTCCGCTTCCAGCGCGTCGGCCTCGGCCCCGAGGGCAAGATCCTCGGCCACTTCACCGCCACCGGCGTGCGCTCGCACTTCAACGATCGCTTCCGCCAGTGGGGCTACGATTTGCCGGCCTCGCTCTTTGAACCCGTCGCCGCGGAGTAGACATCATGATTCTCAGTGCAGAACCGCTTATCTACCTGATGATTTTCGTCGCGGTCATCGTGATCGTCGAAGGCATCTACCTGACGGTGTTCGGCAAATCGATCAGCCTGAACAGCCGGGTCAACCGCCGCCTCGACATGCTCGAAAAGGGCGCGGGGCGCGAACAGGTGCTGGAGCAGCTCCGCAAGGAAATGCACCAGCACATGAACGCCAAGGGCATCCCGCTCTATTCGCTGCTGGCCGAAAAGGCGCAGAAGGCCAATATCGCGTTTACACCCAAGCAGATCATCATGGTGATGCTCGGCGTCTCGGTGATCGCCTATGCCGGGCTCACCGTCGGCACCTCCGCCGGCCTCGCCGTGCGCGCGGTCCTGGCCGTGGGAATGGGCTTTGGCGGCGTCTATGTCTGGATCGACGGCAAGGCCAAGAAGCGCCTGTCGATGATCGAGGAGCAGCTGCCCGATGCGGTCGAACTGATGGTGCGCAGCTTGCGCGTGGGGCACCCGTTTACCTCGGCGATCCAGATCGTCGCCAAGGAAGTGCCCGACCCGCTCGGCTCTGAGATGGGCGTGATCGCCGACGAAAGCGCCTATGGGCGTGACGTGTCGGAGGCGCTCAAGCACCTGGCCGAACGGATGGACATGCAGGACTTGCGCTTTCTCGCCGTCGCGGTGTCGATCCAGCAGCAATCGGGCGGCAACCTGGCCGAGATCCTCGAAGGCCTCGCCAAGGTGATCCGCGCGCGCTTCAAGCTGTTTCGCCGGGTGAAAGCGATCACCGCGGAATCGAAATGGTCGGGCACGTTCCTGTCAGGCTTCCCGCTGCTCGCGCTGGTGATGATCAACGTGATCCAGCCGAACTATTATGACGAGGTGAAGGAAACCGCCGCCTTCGTGCCGGCCGCGCTTGTCGCCGGCGGCTTCCTTGTGGCCAACGTCTTCGTGATGAAGACTCTCGTGAACATCAAGGTCTGAGGCAGAGCCATGAATGCCATTCTCTCGATCCTGACCGACAATTTCGGCCCCATGGGCCCGTTCTTCGCCGTCGGCGGCCTCGGGCTCCTGCTTGTCATCGCCACCTTGCCGATACTTCTGAACAAGAAGGAAGACCCGATCGACAAGCTCAACAAGGCCGTCCACGCCCCCTCGACCGCGCCTGAGAAAAAGGCGCTGCGCAATGTCGGCGGCGGCCATGACAAACTGGAGAAATACGCGGCCTTCCTCGAACCGAAGAACAAGGAAGAATATTCCGCGATCCAGCTCAAGCTGTTGCAGGCGGGCTATCCCGGCAAGAATGCGGTGCGCACCTTCCACTTCGCGCAATTCGCGCTCGGCGTGGTCCTGCTGCTTCTCGGCGTGATCTACGCGATGCTGAGCTCGGCCAACGGCGAACCCTCGACCCAGGCCACGATCCTGTCGATCGTAGTTCCCGGCGGGGTTGGTTACATGGCGCCCAAGTACTGGATCACCCGCCGCCTCGAGGCGCGCAAGGAAGAGATCATCAACGGCTTTCCCGACGCGCTCGACATGATGCTGGTCTGCGTCGAGGCGGGCCAGTCGCTCGACCAGTCGATCATCCGGGTGTCGAAAGAGATCCGCACCGGCTTTCCGGCGCTGGCCGAAGAGTTCGAGATCGTCAGCCACGAGATGAAGGCCGGCAAGGACCGCATCGAGGTGCTGCGCGACATGGGCGACCGTGCCGGCGTGCCGGACGTGGCGAGCTTTGTCACCGTGCTGATCCAGTCCACCAGCTTCGGCACATCAATCGCCGAGGCGCTCAGGGTCTATGCCGGCGAGATGCGCGACAAGCGGGTGATGCGGGCCGAGGAAAAGGCCAACACGCTGCCGACCAAGATGACCCTGGCGACAATGATGCTGACCGTGCCGCCGCTGCTGATCATCCTGATCGGCCCGTCGATCTACAACGTGTACGAGACCTTGCAGAACATCAGCTTCTGACCGCGGTCTCGCCCTTTGCGGCCCGGTGGGGGCGAAAATTGCCCCGCCCCCGTGAAAGGTGTGGAAACCCGGCCGTAAATCGGCGAGTCATGGGGCAGGCACAGCGTTTTGGGAGGCGGGCTATCCTGACCGCGAGACAGACAATCGTGATGGCGCTGGCGGCGACGCTGGCGCTGTCGGCTTGTGGCGCCGGGCTCGGCAACCGCGGCGGCGACGGGCCCTATGCCCCCGATGCGCTGCCGATGGGCGAACACAGCGTCGACGGGCTGATCGTCGGCCACCGTCTGATGGCCGCGGGCGAATACGAGCTGGCGCTGAAGGCCTACACCCGCTCGGCCGCCGACCATGGCGTGACGGTCGACGTGCTCTCGGCGATCGGATCGGCCAACCTCAAGCTCGGCCGTCTTGGCCAGGCGGAACGCTACCTGCGCGATGCGGTGGAGAAGGACAATACCTTCGCCCCGGCCTGGAACAACCTCGGCGTGGTGCTGATGGAACGCGACAAGGTCGGCGAGGCGTCGCGGGTGTTTCGCGTCGCCTACGGGCTCGACGGTGGCAAATCCGCGTCGATCAAGCAAAACCTCACCTTGGCACTCGCAAAGCTGGAAAACATTTCGTATGATGCCCCGGAAGATGCGGAATTCGCATTGATGCGCCGGGGCCAGGGCGACTACCTGCTACTCGCGCATCAATAAGAAAACAAAGGCGAAACGCGTCTCACGAGCAGGAAAAGGACGCAGGCAAAATGCGCCAGACTATTCTTATTTCCCTCTGCCTCGGCGGTGCCGTGGCGCTGTCGGGCTGTGACAAGCCGATGTCCGACGAGGAAGTCGAACGCGCCGTCGCGGGCGTGAACGTGATCGACGAGAGTGGCCTCAACGACGTGATGCTGTCGTCCAGCGACCCGAACGAGGCCGTGGCCTATTTCAGCCGCTCGGTGCAGCAATTCCCCAGCCGGATCGATCTCAAGCGCGGCCTCGCCATGTCGCTGGTGCGCGCCAAGAAGCCGATCGAAGGCGCGCAGGTCTGGTCCATCGTCGTCGCCAGTGACGAAGGCACCAACGACGACCGGGTGCAGCTCGCCGACGCGCTGATCCGCGCCGGAGACTGGACCAAGGCCAAGGACGTGCTGGACGATATTCCGCCGACCCACGAGACCTACGACCGCTACCGGCTCGAAGCGATGGTGGCCGACGCCGACGAGGACTGGAAGAAGGCCGACAGTTTCTATGAAACCGCCGTGGGCCTCACCACCCAGCCGGCCCGCACGCTCAACAACTGGGGCTATTCCAAGCTCACCCGCGGCGACTACACCGGCGCCGAAAAACTGTTCAGTGAGGCGCTGTCCTACGACGACAACATGTTCACCGCGAAGAACAACCTGATGATGGCGCGCGGCGCTCAGCGCAAATACGACATGCCGGTGCTCAAGCTCACCCAGACCGAGCGGGCCCAGCTCTTGCACACGCTGGCGCTGGCGGCGATCAAGCAGGGCGATGTGACCATGGGCAAGACGCTCCTCGAAGAGGCGATCGAGACCCACCCGCAGCATTTCGATGCGGCCGCGCGCGCGCTCAAGGCGCTTGAAAGCAACGTGGCGCGTGGCTGACGCATGACCACCGCGCAGACCGCCGCCGCCGCCCTCTGGTTCCTGCCCTTCGTGGTGCCGATCGCGATCTGGGTCGCCTGGTCCGACATGGCCCGGATGAAAATTCCCAACAAGGCGGTGATGACGCTGGTCGCGGTGTTCGCCGTGGTCGGGCTGATCGCCCTGCCGCTCGAGGTCTGGGCCTGGCGCTGGGTGCACCTCGCGGTGATCCTGGCGATCGGCTTTCTCGCCAACATGATGCGCATGCTCGGTGCGGGCGATGCCAAGTTCGCCGCCGCGATGGCGCCGTTCATCCTGCGCGACGATCTGATCCTGTTTTCCTACCTGTTCGCCGCTGCGCTGATCGCCGGCTTCGCCACCCACCGGCTGGCCAAGCGGATCCCGGCGGTCCGCCAGCGCGTCGCGGGCTGGGAGAGCTGGGAGCGCAAGGATTTTCCGATGGGCCTCAGCCTGTCCGGCGCGCTGGTGTTCTACCTCGTGATCGGCATCGTCTACGGCCTCTGAGCCACGAGGCCGCGCGCCGGCGGTTGGCGCGCGTTGCGCGTGGCCCGATCCGCGCGCGTTAAGCCTTCGGCAAGGTGCGCGCGCGATGATGGTGGGAACCCGCCGGCGCGCGTTGTTATTGCCGTAAAGGCCGCGGACGGGTAGGATTGGGGAAAAATCAGGCGCCGCAAAGCGGTGCCGCGCACAGGCACAGATCAGCGACCACACAGGCAGCGAGCAACCCATGAACATGCAGCCCACGTCTACGGTGCAGGCCCCGCAGCCCTGCAAGACCATGGCCGATACCGGCCTCACCCACGTGATGATGCGCGATATCCTGCTGAAAACGATGTTCCGCATGAACATCGAGCAGGTCTCGGCGCTGGAAAAGGTGCTGGCGGTGCCCAACCGCGTGGTGCAGGAGCTGATGGACGATGCCCGCGGCCAGGGGCTGGTCGAGGCGATGGGCACGCTGCACGCCAACTCCGGCGGCGAGATGGGCTACCGGCTGTCGGACAACGGCAAGGCGCGCGCCCTCGATGCGCTGTCGCAATCGGAATATTACGGCGCGATGCCGGTGCCGATGGCGCGCTACGGCGAGCAGGTCAAGCGTCAGTCGGTGCGCAATATCCAGATCACGCGCGACCAGCTGACCGCCGCGATGGGGCACCTGGTGCTGCCGTCCGAGCTGCTCGACCACCTCGGCCCGGCCGTCGGCTCGGGCCGGTCGATCCTGATGTACGGCCCGCCGGGGAACGGCAAGTCGTCAATCTCAAACGGCATCCGCGACGCGCTCGGCGACAAGATCTACATTCCCCGCGCGGTCGAATACAACGGCCAGGTGATCACGGTCTATGACCCGATCGTGCATTCGGCGGCGGAAGACATCAGCGACGATCCCAGTTCGCTGCGCCGCGTCACCAACCGGTTCGACCAGCGCTATGTGCTCTGCGAGCGGCCCACGGTGATCACCGGCGGCGAGCTCACCCTTGACATGCTCGATCTGAAGTACAACCCGACGGCGCGCACCTATACTGCACCCCTGCAGTTCAAATCCGCCGGCGGCGTGTTCATCGTCGACGACCTTGGCCGCCAGTCCGAGCCGCCCCAGGCCCTGGTCAACCGCTGGATCGTGCCGCTGGAAGAAAACAAGGACATCCTCGCGCTGCAATCGGGTGAAAAGTTCGAGGTCCCGTTCGACACCCTGGTGATCTTCTCCACCAACTTCCACCCCAACGAGATCTTCGACAAGGCCGCGCTGCGCCGGATCTTCTTCAAGATCAAGATCGACGGGCCCGACCAGGCCGGCTTCCTGAAGATCTTCGCGCTGGTGGCGCGCAAAAAGGGCATCCCGCTCGACGAAGCCTCGCTGGTGCACCTGCTCAAGACGAAATACCCGACGATCGACAATATCTATGCGAACTACCAGCCGGTGTTCCTGATCGACCAGATGATGGCGGTCTGCGATTTCGAGGGCATCCCCTACCAGATGACGCCCGAGCTGATCGACCGCGCCTGGGCCAACATGTTCGTGCGCGAGGACAAGATCGAGCACTGAGGCCAGGGGCCACCCCCTCACCGCGCCTCCACCCGCGCCCCGGTGAGCGGGAAATGATCGACCTGGCCACCGCCCGGGATCGGGTGCGCGACCTCGCCCACGCCATCGCCATTCGCGTCGCGGAAGCCCTCGGGCGCCTCGTCGAAATCGTCGTAGTGGTTGCCCGTCGCGCCATCGTCCCAGCGGTTTGTGCCGGGCACGTGGGTGGCCATGATCTGTTGGATCATCATCGTCCGGATCTGTGGGTTGGCCTTCATCTGGCTGCGCAGCGCCTCGGGCAGCGGCATCTGGTCGACCATCGCCTCGTAGGCCTCGTAAGGCGGCGCGCGGTCCGAGCTGTCAAAGGCGTTGACCGGATTGGCCGACATCGTGTTGCCAACGATCAGGTTGCCCGACGAGGCGCGCGCCACCATCGGTCCGCTGGCGGCGGCGATGATGATGCCGTGTTCGCGGTTGGCCGTGACGGTGTTGCCCCGGATCGTGTTGTCGATCGCACCTTCCAGCTTCAGCCCGTCGCGGTTGCGCTCGAAGCGGTTGGCCTCGATCAGGTTCTGTGTCGAGGTTGCGTCGAGCCCCATGCCCCAGCCAAAATTGTCGTGGCTCACGTTGCCGGTAACGGCGTTGTGCTCGGGCAGGCAGACCAGCATGATGCCCGCCCCCGGCATATCGCGGCTGAGCGTCACCGGGCCGCCGGCCGACGCGCCGAGCACCGTTTCCCAGTAGCGGATCGCCTCGTCGGTCAGCGGGCGTGTCACCCCGGTTTGCCCCACGTCGTTGCCCGCCACGATGCAGCTGTTGGTGTGCCAGCACAGATAGATGCCGTGCACCTCGTTGCCCGGCAGAAGGTTGTTTTCGATCCGGTGGCCCGTGGCATACACGGAGGTGTCTTTGATCCGCGCCGTGCGTTCGAGCGAGGCAAGGTCATCGAAGGTCGGCACCACGATCTCGGTAAGGCTGCCACCCTCGTAGAGCGCGTCGACATAGATGCCGATGCGGTTTTCCCAGATCCGGTTGCCGGCGATCCGGTGCCCCTCACCGCCAAAAACCTTGATACCGTCCTGGCGGTTGGCGCCGATCTCGCAGCCGGTGATCTCGTGGCCTGTGCCGCCGAGCAGGACCACGCCAAAGTCGTTGTTGGTCACAGTGAGCCCCGACGCCCGCAGCCGGTTCGCGCCGACCCGCAGTCCGGAATCGCCCCAGAGCGTGCGGAAGGTGGCCGTCGCCCCAGAGCCTGTGAGCGTCAGCCCGTCCAACACCACGTCGTCGGCCGTGACCACCAGCGCGGTGCCGCTGCCGCCCGCATCGAGCACCGCGCTGGCGTCGCCGCGCAGGGTGAGCGGCTTGGCCACGGTAAACTGGCCGACGTGGCGGCCCGTGATGGTCAGCACATCGCCGGGCGCCGCCGCCGCGAGCGCGGTGAACAGATCGTGCAGCACGATCCCGCTTGTTTCATTGTGCACCTGCGCCTCTGCGGCAAGGGCGGTCGGTGCGCCCAGCAACCCCGCCAGCGCCACAAGCACCGTTCCCGTCAGCAATGTCCGCCGCGTCAGTGAGATCATCGATGCCTCCCTCGTTCGGTTTCGTCCGGCCCCCTTGCGGCGATCATCGGCCGATGTCCTGCGCCGGGTAGAGCAGAACCGAACCGGCCGAGAACCCGATGTCGGGCTCAAATGCGTCGATCCGCTCGAAATGCAGGAACAATCCGCCCACCGCCGGCAGCACCGCCTGCACCTGGTCGCCCGGCAGAACCACCAGCGCGCGGGCGCGCCAGGTATCGTCGTCGGGGTCGCTCCACAGGCGCGGCAGCGCAATCGCAACCGGCCCGATCTGCCCGCCGAGGCTGCCCGAGCCCGGATAGCCCAGCGTGAGGTTGACGTGCACGGTATCCTTGGGGGTCACCCCCACCTGGGTCTGCCCGAGCACCGCGATGTCGAGCACCAGATTGTCGGCCTCGGGCACCTGCGAGAACAGATACTCGGCGTTCTGGCCCACCGTTGGCGCGCGCAGCCAGAACCAGCCTTCGGCGCCCGAAAATCCGGTGCTGCGGAAGCCGTCGGCCGCGATGGCGACGCACGGCCGGTCGAGGACGCATTGCCCCTCGTCGCCCCAGTCGCCCAGCTCAGGCCGCAGGTCGGTCACAACCCCATCGGGCGGGGTAACCGTGCCGCCACCGCGTTCGATCACGATATCGCCGCCGGTGGTGCCGCGTTGGTCGCGGACGATGGCGCCATCAGGGCCATTGTCACCGCCACCCCCCTGCCCCGGCCAGCCGTCACCGAGCAGGCCGCCGCCCAAGCTGCCGCCGCCGGGCAGATCCCCGCCGGAACCACGCACGATCTGGATCGAATCCGGCCGGAACGCCACGTGCGGCCCGCGCGCGCTGCCGCGCACGATGCGAACAAACAGCTCACCGCTCGCCGGTATCACCTTGTCGAGCCGCTCGCGCGGCAGCGAGATCATACCATGGTTGGTGTAGCCGGGCGGGTTTGCCTCCGGGTAGATGTTCTCCAGCGTCACGCCGATGCGGTGGAACACGCCGCCCATGTTGCCCGCGCCGGGAAAGCCCACCAGCAGGTCGAACCAGGCGTTCACATCCGGTGCGCCGTTCACCCCGTCGGTGGCAAGCGCCGTAATGTCGATCAGGATGTTGCCGTGGCGCGGCGGATCGGCAAACCGGTATTCGGCATAGTCCGAAAGCCCGTCGTCGCGCAGCCAGGACCAGCCGGCGATCAGATCGCCATTTGAGTGGAAGCTTGTCGCCGATTCGCCCCGCGCGGGTGGCGCGGCGAAAGTGCCGGCGAGAAAAAGAACCGCGGCAAACGCACCGAGCGCTGCCGCGACCCGCGAAATCGGTTGGACCGGAAATGACATGGCCCCCTCCCCTGCGTTATTGTGTTAGTCTACGCCAACTTGCAGGGGGGCGCCTTGCGCAGAGTCAACCACGCAAGGCGCAAGGGTGAATCACCTGGCGAAGATCACGCCCATGATCGCCTCTTCGTTGGCATGCTCACCGCCGGAGATGACCGAGAGCGTCTGCCCCGCCTCGGCCGGATAGCCCGCCGCGCTCAGGCCCGCGAGCACGGTATCGAGGTCTTTGCCCGAGAGCTCGGCCAGGGTCTCGATCTTCGCCGTCGACATCGCCCCCATCGCGGCGCGGAAGCCATTGGGGCCACCGCCGGCCTCGCCCGACGACAGCAGCAGCGTGCCCGCCATTGCCACCGCGCCGATCGCCATCAGCGTCAACCCGACCGGGCGTTTGAAATAGGTGAAGAAGGCGCGGTAATTGAGCACGAGGTGGGCGGCCACAGCCAGCACCATGATCATGCCGATCCATTCATGGCTCACGCGGGTGAGGCCGGGCGACCAGTGGAAGAACAAGAGCACGCCGGTCACGAGGGTAACGAGCGTTGTGGCCACGGTGAGGGGCGTGGCCCAGGGGCGCAGGGATTTCATCTGAGGCTCCGTTTTCGTTTTCCGATTGAGGTCCTACGCGGCGCGCCGGGCCTTCCGTCGCCCCCCGGCGAGAATTTGCGCGCCTGTCCGCGATGCGCCGGCGGCAGTGCGCGCCGCCGCTTCCCATCCCCGGCCCCCGCCCCTATCCTCGCGTCATGACCATCCTGCCCGCCGCCTTCACCGACTGGTTCGCCGCCAAGGGCTGGCAGCCGCACCCGCATCAACGCGAGATGCTGGCGCGCGCCGACGCGCCGGCCACGCTGTTGGTCGCACCCACGGGCGGGGGCAAAACGCTTGCAGGATTCTTGCCGACGCTGGTCGAATTGGCCGAACAACCGCGGTCTGGCTTGCACACTCTCTACATTTCGCCCCTGAAAGCCCTCGCCGCGGATATGCGCCGCAACCTCGGCAAACCGATCGAAGAGATCGGCCTTTCGATCCGCGTCGACGACCGCTCGGGCGATACCACCCAGACCCGCAAAAAGGCGCAGCGCGCCGACCCGCCGCATATCCTGCTCACCACGCCCGAGAGCCTCGCGCTGCTGCTGTCCTACGAAGACGCCCCCCGCATGTTTGCCGGGCTGGAACGCGTCGTCGTCGACGAGCTGCACGCCCTGGCCGAGAGCAAGCGCGGCGATCAGCTCATGCTGCTGCTGACCAGGCTCGAAGCCCTCGCCCCGCGCCTGCGCCGCGTCGGCCTCTCGGCCACGGTCGAAGATCCGCCGGCGCTGGCGCGCTACTTCCATGCCGCCGGCTGCGACGTGCTGCATGCCGATCCCGGCCCCGCCCCCGACATCCGCATGCTCACCACCGAGGGGCCGCCGCCCTGGTCCGGCGGTGGCGGGCGCTACGCGATGGCCGAGGTGCTGGAACAGGTCAAGACCCACAAGACCACGCTGATTTTTCACAACACCCGCGCCCAGGCCGAGATCTTCTTTCACCACCTGTGGCTCGCCAACGCGGACAACCTGCCGGTCGCCATCCACCACGGCTCACTGGCCCGCGAGGCGCGCCAGAAGGTCGAGGCGGCGATGGTGGCGGGCAGCCTCAAGGGCATCGTCTGTACCGGCACGCTCGATCTCGGGCTCGACTGGGGCGATGTCGACCTGGTGATCCAGGTCGGTGCGCCGAAGAACGTCAAACGCCTGGTGCAGCGGATCGGGCGCGCCAACCACCGCTACAACGCGCCCTCGAAGGCGCTGCTGCTGCCGGCCAATCGCTGGGAGGTGATCGAGTGCCAGGCCGCGATCGAGGCGGTGCATGCGCACGACCTGGACGGCGAGCCGCGCGGCGCGGGGCCAAGGGATGTGCTCTGCCAGCACATCCTGATCCGCGCCTGCTCGGGCCCGTTCGACGCGGGCGACCTTTACGGCGAGGTCACCCGCGCCGGTCCCTATGCCGCGCTCACCCGGGCTGCGTTCGACACCTGCCTCGATTTCGTCGCCACCGGCGGCTACGCGCTGCGCGCCTACGATCGCTGGCAGCGCCTCAAGCAGCGCCCCGACGCGATGTGGGGCTTGCGCGATCCGCGCGCCACCCAGCTCATCCGCATGAACCTCGGCACGATCATCGACAGCGACACGCTGAAAGTGCGTCTGCGGGGCAGCCGCGCGCCCCTCGGCGAGGTGGAAGAAACCTTCGCCGCCTCGCTCGTGCCCGGCGACACCTTCCTGATCGGCGGCCAGATCGTGCGCTTCGAAAGCCTCAAGGAAATGCACGTGGAGGTAAGCCGCGACCGGGGGCGCAAGCCGAAGGTGGCGGTGTTCATGGGCACGAAGTTTTCCACCTCCACCCAACTTTCCGCCCGCGTCCTCGACCTCCTGCACCGCGGCGACCTCTCGGCCCTGCCCTCCCACACCCGGGATTGGGTGGGGCTGCAACGCGACGTGTCGCACCTGCCGCGCGCGGGCCGCATCCTGGTCGAGAGCTTTCCGTTCGAGGGCCGCGCGCACAGTTGCGTCTACGGCTTCGCCGGGCGCGGCGCGCAGCAGACGCTGGGGCTGTTGCTGACCCGGCGGATGGAGGCCGCCGGGCTCGGCCCGCTCGGCTTCGTCGCCACCGACTACGCCACGCTGATCTGGTCGCTGGAGCCGATGCGCGCCCCCGCCGCGCTGCTCGACCCGGACGGCCTGCGCGACGGGCTCGACGGCTGGCTCGCCGAAAACGCGCTGATGAAACGTAGCTTCAAGGCCGCCGCCACCATCGCCGGGCTCACCCCGCGCAACTTTCCCGGCAAGCGCCAGGGCGCGCGGCAGGCCACCTTTTCCTCCGACATCCTCTACGACACCTTGCGCAAATACGATCCCGCCCACCTGCTGCTCGACATCACCCGCGAGGAGGCGATGCGCGGGCTGATCGGCTTCGGACGGATCGAGGAGATGCTGGCGCGCACCCGCGGCCGCGTCGACCACGTGGTGACAGACCGCGTGCCACCCTTCGCCGCCCCCCTGTTTCTCGAAGTGGGCAAGGTGCCGGTCGAGGGCGCCGGGGCCGAGACGTTGATGGCGGCGGAGGCGGATCGGCTGATGGCGGCGGCGGGGCTTGCGTGATCCCGCCCCGGACGCTATCGAACGAAGCATGAACGCCCACCGCTTCGCCTTCGCTTCCACCAGCCTCGCGGCCCTGCCCTCCGGCGCGCTGTGGTGGCAGGCCGAACGGCTGCTCGCGGTGTCCGATCTGCATCTCGGCCGCTCGGAGCGCTACGCGCGCAACGCCGGCGCGCTCCTGCCGCCCTATGAAACGCGCGACACGCTTGCCCGCCTTGAAGCGGATATCGAGGCGACCGGAGCCGCCACGGTGCTGTGCCTTGGCGATTCCTTTGACGATCGGGCGGCGGCCGAGGGGCTTGACCAGCCGGCGCGCGACTGGATCACCCGGCTGATGGCCGGGCGGCGCTGGATCTGGATCGAGGGCAATCACGACCCCGGCCCGACCGACCTCGCGGGCACGCACCTCGCCGACTTCACGCTTGGCCCGCTCACCTTCCGCCACATCGCCGCGCCTGGCGCGCACGGCGAAGTCTCGGGCCACTACCACCCCAAGGCGCGCCTCGCCGGGCGCAGCCGGCCCTGCCTGTTGCATGACACCGCCCGGGTGATCCTGCCGGCCTACGGCACCTATACCGGGGGCTTGAGGAGCGACGCGACGGCACTGGCTGCGCTGATGGGCCCCGACGCGCTGGCGGTGCTCACCGGACCGCAGCCGCGCGCGATCCCGATGCCGCGTTAGGCTTGCCCCGCGCCCCTGCGCCGGTCATCCTCGCGCCAAACGGAGGAGCCCATGAGCCCGCGCGTCAGCCTTTCCCACGACGGACCCGTCGCCATCGTCACCCTTGAGCGGGCGCACAAGCGCAACGCGCTCGACCTGGCGATGATCGAGGCCCTGGTCGAAACCGGCGCGGCGCTGAAATCCGCACGCGACGTGCGCGCCGTGGTGCTCACCGGTGCCGGCGAAAACTTCTGCGCCGGGCTCGACACCGCCGCGATGCCCGAGATCGCGCGCCTGGCGCGCGAAACCGGGTTCACCACCCGCAGCCATGGGCGCTCGAACCTGTTCCAGGCGGCGGCGATGGTTTGGAGCGAACTGCCGATGCCGGTGATCGCCGCGGTTCGCGGTCATGCGCTTGGCGGCGGCTTCCAGGTGATGCTCGGCGCGGATCTCCGTATTGCCGCGCCCGATGCCCGGTTCTCGATCATGGAGGCGCGCTGGGGCCTCGTGCCCGATATGGGCGGCATGGTGCTGATGCCCCGCCTCGCGCGCACCGACGTGATCCGCCGGCTCACCTATTCGGCCGAGGTCTTCACCGCCGACGACGCCTTGCGCTGGGGGTTCGTCACCGAGATCGCGGGCGACCCGTTTGCGCGCGCCCTGGCCCTCGCGCAGGAGATCGCCACCCGCTCGCCCGACGCCGTGCGCGCCGCCAAGCGCCTGATCACGGACACGGCGCTGCTGCCGCCCGCCGAAGTCCTGCTGGCAGAAAGCGCCGCGCAGGAGGCCCTGGTGGGTCGGCCCAACCAGCTCGAAGCGGTCATGGCCGGGCTTGAGAAGCGCCTGCCCCGCTTCATCGACTGACGACCGCTGCTTTCATATTTCGAACATCTGGAACGGAAAAATGGCGGTGACTCCCACCGCCGCTTCCACAAATCGAACGCGGCGCCAAGTCAGGCGGTCAGCCCCTCCGGCTCCGGCAGCCCGTTCGCGCGCGCCGTGGCCGTGAGCGTGTTGGCAAGCAGGCAGGCAATCGTCATCGGCCCCACGCCGCCCGGCACCGGGGTAATTGCGCCGGCGACCTCGGCGGCAGCGGCGAAATCGACGTCGCCCACCAGCTTACCCTTGCCGCCCTCCACTGCCGGCGGCAGCCGGTTCATGCCCACGTCGATCACCGTCGCGCCCGGCTTGATCCAATCGCCCTTCACCATCTCCGGCACGCCCACGGCGGCCACCACGATATCGGCCCGGCGCACGACGTCGGCGAGGTCGCGGGTGCGGCTGTGTGTCATCGTCACGGTGCAGTTTTCGGCGAGCAGCAACTGCCCCATCGGCTTGCCCACGAGGTTCGAGCGCCCGATCACCACCGCATCGAGCCCGGTGAGGTCGCCCCGCGTGTCGCGCAGCATCATCAGGCAGCCGAGCGGCGTGCAGGAGATCATCGCCTTCTGTCCGGTGGCGAGACGCCCGGCGTTGATCACGCTGAGCCCGTCGACGTCCTTTTGCGGGCTGATCCGGGCGATGATGTCGCGTTCCGACAGGTGCTTCGGCACCGGGAACTGGCACAGGATGCCATGCACGGCCGGATCGGCGTTAAGGCGGTCGATGAGCGCATAAAGCTCGGCCTCGGGCACCTCCGCCGGCAGCCGATACTCGAAGCTGTTCATCCCCACTTCGCGGGTCTTTTCGCCCTTCGAGCGCACATAGACTTCGCTCGCCGGGTCTTCGCCCACCAGCACCACGGCCAGACCGGGCGTAATCCCGTGCGCCGCTTTCATCGCGGCGACCTGCTCGGCCACCCGCCCCCGCACGTCGGCCGCAAAGGCCTTTCCGTCGATGATCTTCGCGCTCATGTCCTGTCCTTTTTCTTGGCAAAAATACTCCCGGCGGCGGCGTCGGGATGGCGGGCTCGATGCCCGGTATCCCGAAAACCCGGCCTCAGAACAAGCCCTCGATCTCGCCGTCGCCACCGATGCCGATCGTCAGCGCCGCCGGCTTCGACGGCAGGCCCGGCATGGTCATGATCTCGCCGCAGATCACCACGACAAAGCCCGCGCCTGCGCTCAGCCGCACCTCGCGCACCGGCACCGAGTGGCCGGTGGGCGCGCCGCGCAACGACGGATCGGTCGAGAAGCTGTATTGGGTCTTGGCCATGCAGATCGGCAGATTGCCATAGCCCGCCGCCTCCCAAGCTTTGAGCTGGTCGCGGATTTTCTTGTCGGCCAGCACCTCGTCGGCGCGGTAAATCCGCTTGGCGATCGTCTCGATCTTCTGAAACAGCCCCATCTCGTCGGGGTAGAGCGGGTGAAACTGCGCCATGTCCTTGTCGGCGATCTCGGCCACCCGGGTGGCGAGCTCGGTGATCCCCGCCGAGCCGTCGGCCCAGTGCCTGGCGACAATCGCTTCCGAGCCGTGGCGCGCGACGAAGGCCTTGATCACGTCGATCTCGGCCTCGGTATCGCCGGTGAAATGGTTGATCGCCACCAGTACCGGCACGCCAAAGCTCTTCATGTTCTCGATATGCCGGCCGAGGTTGGCGCAGCCCGTCTTCACGGCTTCGACGTTTTCCGGGCCGAGGTCGGCCTTGGCGACGCCGCCGTTCATCTTCATCGCCCGCACCGTGGCGACGATCACCACCACCGACGGCGCGATCTCGCCCTTGCGGCACTTGATGTTCATGAATTTCTCGGCGCCGAGGTCGGCCCCGAAGCCCGCTTCCGTCACCACGTAGTCGGCAAGCTTCAGCGCCGTGCGGGTGGCGATCAGGCTGTTGCAGCCGTGGGCGATATTGGCGAACGGGCCGCCGTGCACGAAGGCCGGGTTGTTTTCCAGCGTCTGCACCAGGTTGGGCTGCATCGCGTCCTTGAGCAGCACCGTCATCGCCCCGTCGGCGCCGATATCGCGGCAGGTGATCGGCTCGCGGGCGCGGGTGTAGGCGACGATGATGTCGCCAAGCTTTTTCTGCAGATCGCCGAGATCGTCGGCGAGGCAAAGGATCGCCATCACCTCCGAGGCCACGGTGATGTCAAACCCGGTCTGGCGCGGGAAGCCGTTGGCGACGCCGCCAAGGCTCACGACGATATCGCGCAGCGCCCGGTCATTCATGTCGAGCACGCGCTTCCAGGTGACCCGGCGCTCGTCGATGCCCAGCTCGTTGCCCCAGTAGATATGGTTGTCGATCATCGCCGACAGCAGGTTGTGCGCCGAGGTGATGGCGTGAAAATCGCCGGTGAAATGGAGGTTCATGTCCTCCATCGGCACCACTTGCGCGTAGCCGCCGCCGGCCGCGCCGCCCTTCATGCCGAAGTTCGGCCCCAGCGAAGCTTCGCGGATCGCCACCATCGCCTTGCGCCCGATCGCGTTCAGCCCGTCCACCAGGCCCACCGTTGTGGTGGTCTTGCCCTCGCCCGCCGGAGTCGGATTGATCGCCGTTACCAGCACCAGCTTGCCGTCTTGGCGGCCCGCGAGCGTGTCGATGAACGCCTGGCTCACCTTCGCCTTGTCATGGCCGTAAGGCACCAGAGCCTCTGACGGGATGCCAAGCTTGGCGCCGATCTCCTGGATCGGTTTCTTGTCGGCCGCGCGGGCAATCTCGATGTCGGTCTTGAAGCTCATGGGTGCAGGTCTCCTTCGCTCGGCCGCGGGCGCGGCTGGCTGATGCGACCGGTATAGCCCGCTACGCCCCGGAGAACAGGACAAAATCCGACCCTTCCGGGCGCGGTTTCGCCTCCCGTCACCGGATCGGGGAAACCGGCGCTGCGGATGGGAAACCACAAACGTAGTGGCCGCGGATCAGACCCGCGCGACGGTGAAGAACACGCGGCGGAAGGCAAACAGCACCGTGCCGTCCTCTTCCACCGGGTAGGCAGCCGACAGCTCCGCCTCGTAGGCAGATACAAATTCCGCCGCTTCGTCCGGGCGCATTTTTTCGAGGAAGGGGCGCATCGCCGTGGCCTCGGTGAAGCGGCGGACCGGGTGTTCGGTCACCACCGGATCGAGCCGGTGAACATAGGTCGTCTCCCAGGCCTCGACCGTTCCAAACGGCGCGAGCAGGCGGGCGTAATCCTCCGGCGCGGCCACCGGCGGCATCCAATCAGCCATCGCGAAGCGGTCGGGAAACATCTCGCCGGCGATTTCGCGCAGCAACCGGTGCGAGGGCGCGTCGAACTGGCCCGGCATCTGCACCGCGAGCACGCCACCGGGCGCAAGCAGCTCCACCAGCCGGGGCATCAGGTCTTCATGCGCGCCAAGCCAGTGCAGCGCGGCATTGGAAAAGATCAGCGCCGGATGCGGGCCGTCGCCGCCGGGCTGCCAGTCGGCGATATCGGCCTGGGTCAGCCAGTCATAGGCACCGGTCTTGCCCGCCTCGGCCAGCATCGCCGGCGAGGTGTCGACACCGATCAGCCGGTGGTCGTGGAATCGCTCGGTCAGCACTGGCCCGACCGCGCCCGCGCCGCAGCCAAGATCGACCACCGGGCCGCCGGGTGGGATATCCTCCACCCGCGCCAGCAGATCGAGCGCGGGGCGCAAGCGCAAACCCCGGAACCTGGCGTAGGTCCCGGGGTTCCAGTCATAGGTCACGGCATCGGTCACGCGGTCGGCTCCGGCTCCAGCCCGCCTTCGCCTTTCGGCTTCTTGCTGCGCGGCTTGGTTTTCGGGATCGCCAGCACCGAGGTTTCGGCCTCCGTCTCGACCGACCCGCCAACATCGTCATCGTCGACATGCGGCGGCTCGCCCGCCATCACCCGCTTGATCTCCTCGCCGGTGAGGGTCTCGTATTCCAGGAGGCCCTGGGCGAGGCGCTCCCACTCGTCCTTCTTCTCGGCGAGGATCTGCTTGGCGCGGGCATAGCCGTCCTGCACGAAATTGCGCACCTCTTCCTCGATCATCTCCTTGGTATGGGCCGACACCGAGAACCCGGCGGTATTGCCCGAATAGCCCTCGGCGGCCTCGGCATAGTCGATATTGCCGACCTTGTCCGACATGCCCCAGCGCATCACCATGGCGCGCGCCAACTGGCTGGCCTGCATGATGTCGCCGGCCGGGCCGTTCGACACCTCGTCCTCGCCCCACTTGATGATCTCCGCGGCCTTGCCGGCCATGGTCATCGCAAGCTGCTGCTCGCACTGGTCCTTGTGCCAGTTCAGCCGGTCGATCTCGGGCAGGCTCACCACCATGCCGAGCGCGCCGCCGCGCGGAATGATCGTGGCCTTGTAGACCGGATCGCATTTCGGCAGCGTCATGCCGACGATCGCATGCCCGGCCTCGTGATAGGCGGTGTGCTCTTTCTGTTCGTCGGTCAGCACCATCGAGCGGCGCTCGGCGCCCATCATCACCTTGTCCTTGGCCTGCTCGAAATCTTCCATCGTCACGAAGCGCCGGCCGATCCGCGCCGCCATCAGCGCGGCCTCGTTCACCAGGTTGGCGAGGTCGGCGCCCGAAAAGCCGGGGCTGCCGCGCGCAATGATGCGCAGGTCCACGTCGGGGCCGAGCGGGATCTTGCGGGCATGCACGCCAAGGATCTTTTCGCGCCCCTTGATGTCGGGGAGCGGCACGGTCACCTGGCGATCAAACCGGCCGGGGCGCAGCAGCGCCGGGTCGAGCACGTCTTTGCGGTTGGTCGCGGCAACGATGATCACGCCCTCGTTGGCCTCGAACCCGTCCATTTCGACCAGAAGCTGGTTCAGGGTCTGCTCGCGCTCGTCGTTGCCACCGCCGTAGCCGGCGCCGCGGTGCCGGCCCACGGCGTCGATTTCGTCGATGAAAACGATGCAGGGCGCGTTTTTCTTCGCCTGTTCGAACATGTCGCGCACCCGGCTCGCGCCGACGCCGACGAACATCTCGACGAAGTCCGAGCCCGAGATCGTGAAGAACGGCACCCCGGCCTCGCCGGCGATCGCGCGCGCGAGCAGGGTTTTACCGGTGCCCGGCGGGCCGACCAGCAGCGCGCCTTTCGGGATCTTGCCGCCGAGGCGCGAAAACTTCTGCGGGTTGCGCAGGAATTCGACGATCTCCTGCAGCTCTTCCTTGGCCTCGTCGATCCCGGCCACGTCGTCAAACGTCACCCGGCCTTCGCGCTCGGTCAGCATCTTGGCCTTGGATTTGCCAAAGCCCATCGCGCCGCCTTTGCCGCCGCCCTGCATCCGGTTCATCATGAAGAACCAGAAGCCGATCAGGATGATCACCGGCAGCAGCAGCGACATCAGCGAGAAGAATCCCGATTGTTCCTGGCGCTCGGCCTCGACCGCCACGCCTTTCGCGATCAGCGTGTCGGTGAGCGAGGCGTCGCCCGGCACCACCGTCGAATAGACAGTGCCGTCGGTGCCGACGTAGCGCACGCTTTCGCCGTCGATCGTGGCCTTGGTCACGTCGCCCGCGTCCACGGCGGCCACGAAATCGGAATAGTTCACCTGTTTGGCGGCCATGCTGCTCTGGCCGTTCGAGAACAGGTTGAACAAGGCCAGGATCAGCAGGAACAGCACGATCCAGAAGGCGAAATTTCTCGCGTTGCCCAAGTCGGTCTCCTTCGAAGAATTGTCCGCAATACGCCCCGGCGCATGGGTTGGCTCTAAAATAGGGACGATACGCCCATGTTCAATGCGATAAAATGGATGTGAAGAAATCATCTGCGCTTGGGTCGATTGTCGCCGAATATCCATTCGAAAGCCCGGCCAGCGGCGCGGCAACGAGGGTTTCGCCCCGCCAGACGGCGGGGCTGGCCAGCAGCGAGGCGCGCGGGCGCCCGGTAGCGCGCCAGTCGGGGCAGTCTTTCAGCGCATCGCCAAGGGCGCGGACTTCCACCCCGTCGCCCGGCCCGGTCACCTGCCAGCGCCCGTCCCAGAGCCTGCCCAACGGGGTGGCGAGGGCTTTCACGGCGTTGAATTCACGCGCAATCCGGTTGGTCTCGCCGTCGCTGGTCACAAGGCAGCCGTGCAGCGTATGGGGTTTGCCCGCAAGCAGGGCGCGATCCAATCCCGCCAGCGCCTCGCGCCGGGGCGGATAGGCCGCCCGCGAGACCCAGACCAGCGCCTGCGCCAGCAGACGGCGCAGGATCTCCGGCCCGGCGGCGCGCAGGCCGGCGGCATCAAACACCACGTCGCCCGCCTCGACCCGGGCGATGCGCATTGCGGCGTCGCGCGCACACAGCTTGAGCGCATCGCTGGCCGCGGCGAGGTTCTGCGCCACTGCCTGAAGCTTGGCCGCGTCGATATCGAGGGTTTCGAGTGTGGCCAGCGCCTGGCGCGCCTTCACCCGGTCGAAGCTCTCGTCTTCGTTCGACGGATCTTCGCGCCAGCCCAGCCCATGGCGGGTGAGATAGGCGCGCAGTTCGGCGCGCGACAGCGCCAGCGCCGGGCGCCAGAACCGCGCCCCCGCGCGCGCAAACACCCGGTCCATCGCCGCGAGCCCGTCCACCCCGGCCTCGCGCCCCAGCCGCATCAGGAAGGTTTCGCCCTGGTCGTCCATCGTGTGGCCGAGCGCCACCGTGTCGAGCCGGTGCCGCCCGGCCCAGTCGGCAAGCAGGCGGTAGCGCGCGGCGCGGGCCTCGGCCTGCAGGTTGCCGCTCCCGTCCCAGCCGTCCCAGTGCAGGATTTCGTGTGGAATACCAAGCGATCGGCAAGTCTCGGCGACGAAGGCGGCTTCCTCGGCGGCTTGCGGGCGCAGCCCGTGATCGACCGTCGCCGCTGCCAGCGCCAGCCCACGTTCGGCGGCGCAGGTTTTCAGCAGATGCAGCAGCGCCATCGAATCGCCGCCGCCCGAAACCGCCACGCCAAGGCGCGCGATCGTCGCCCAGTGCGGCCCGGTGCAGATGTGATGGCGCAGCCCGGCGTCGGCGTCGCCTACTGGCATCCCAGGCTGGCCCGCGCCTGCGCGGCCTCGGCCACCGCCGCGGCGGCGGGGAAGCGGATGGCGACCTCGGACAGCGTCACGCAGGCCTCGGTGACCTGGCCGAGCTGGCCCAGCGCCACGCCGAGCTTCAGCAGCGCGTCGGGCGCGCGCGGCCCCTCCGGGCTGCCGGAAAACGAGGCGAGATAGGCGCGCGCGGCATCGGACACCTGGCCCAGCTCGGCCAGCGCCTCGCCGCGCAGATAGCTTGCCTCGCCGCTCATCGGCCCGCCGGGGTAGTTTTCGAGAAAGGTGGCGAACAATGCCGCCGCCTCGTCGGCCCGGCCCGCTTCGAACGCGCTCATCGCGGCGTCGAAATCCGCCTGTTCGGCCACCGCGAGCTGGCCCGAACCCGGCGCGGCCGGGTCGGCGGGCATCGTCGCCGCGGTCGGGGCGGCGACTTCGGGCAGCGCGCCGCCGCCAAGCGTTGAGGTCTCGCCAAGAGTGGAGATATCGCAATCGGCCTCCAGCTCGCACAGCCGAAACTCGAGATCGCCGACCCGGTTGGTGCCGTCTTTCACCACGGTATCGATGCGAAATTGCAGCTCTTCGGTCTTGGCCGTCAGCCGGGTGAGCTGGGCTTCGAGCGCATTCACCCGGTCCAGTACCGTGCCGCCGCCACCGCCGGCACTGACGCCGCCGGTGGTGTTCAGCTCGCCCTTGAGGCGCTGGATCTCGACATGGAGCACGGTGAGTTCCTGGCGGATATCGGCCAACGTCTGGGTCTGCTCCTGCGCCACGAGCGGACCGCCAAGGCCCCCCGCGAGGCACGCCGCCGCGATCAGAACTGTCAGCCGATTCATACCCTACTCCCCACCGTGACCGTCGTTCAGACGCCTGCGCCCGCCGTCAGCACCGTCACCGCGCGGCGGTTCTGGGTGTAGCAGCTTTCCTCCGAGCAGATCGCGAGCGGGCGCTCCTTGCCGTAAGATATGGTCTTCAGCCGCGACGGTGCAACACCCCGGTCGATCAGGAAGTTCTGCACCGAGCTGGCGCGCCGGGCGCCGAGCGCGAGGTTGTATTCGCGCGTGCCCTGCTCGTCGGCGTGGCCCTCGATGATCGCCGAGTATTCCGGGTTTTCGCCAAGCCAGGCGGCCTGCTTGGTCAGGATGTCCTGCGCCGCCGGGCTGAGCGTCGACTGGTCGACGGCAAACAGCACGCGGTCGCCGATGGTCTGGTTGAAATAGGCCGGCGAGGTCGGATCGGAGGGCGAGCCCGCGACGATCCCGCCTGCCCCGGCGCCCAGCGCATCGTCGCCAAACCGGCTCGACTTGTCACAGGCGGTCAGCGCCAGCGCCCCCACCAGCATCGCGGCCATCGTCAGCTTTTTCATGTTTTTGTCCTGTCACTTTGTGTGTTGGGTTTGCTCGTTGGCGACACCTTAACAGAGTGGCGCGCAAAAGTGAATCGGCTCAATTCTGCAGCGGGCCCCAGGCCGGATCGGAGGCCGCGCCGGGGGTGGCCACGCGGCGCAGGTTGCGTCCCGAGATATCGACCGAATAAAGCGCCGGCGCGCCGCTCTCGCCTTGGCTTTCGCGGGTGAACATGATCACCCGGCCATTCGGCGACCAGCTCGGCCCCTCGTCGAGGAACGATGCCGTCAGCAGCCGCTCTTCGGAGCCATCGGTGCGCATCACGCCGATGTGGAACCGGCCCGCATTCTGCTTGGTGAAGGCCACCAGATCGCCGCGCGGGCTCCACACCGGTGTGCCGTAGCGGCCCGGCCCGAAGCTGATCCGCGACGCCTCGCCGCCCGAGGCCGCCATCACGTAGAGCTGCTGCTGGCCCGAACGGTCGCTCTCGAACACGATCTTCGAGCCGTCGGGCGAAAAGCTCGGCGCGGTCTCGATCGAGGGATCCTGCGTCAGCCGGCGCAGGTTCCCGCCGTCCAGGGTCATCATGTAGATGTCGGTATTGCCGCCTTGTTCGAGCGAGAACACCGCCGATTGGCCATCGGGCGAAAAGCGCGGCGCGAAGGTCATGTTGGCGCCCTGGGTGCCCAGCGCGACGCGGCCCACCGAGGCGACATCGAGCAGCATGATCTGCGGGCTGCCGCTCTCATAGGAGGTGTAGAGCACCCGGTCGCCGGTGGGCGAGAACCGGGGCGCGAGCACCAGGGCGTTGGAATCGGTGAGATATTGCACGGATGCGCCATCGTAATCCATGATCGCCAGCCGCTTGAGGCGCGCGTTCTTCGGCCCCTGTTCGGAGACGAACACGACGCGGCTGTCAAAATACCCGCCCTCGCCGGTGATCCGCGCATAGACCACGTCGGCCACCTTGTGGGCGATCCGCCGCCAGCCCGCGACGGTGCCGGTGAATTGCAGCCCCTCGCCGAGCGGCGCGCCCGAGAACACGTCGAACAGGCGGAACTTCACGGCAAGGTTGCCGCCCGAGACCTCGACCGCCCCGGTCACCAGCGCCTGGGCATTGATCGCCTTCCAGTCGGCATAGGCGATCGGCGCGTCGAAGCTGGACAGGCCGGAGATATAGGCCGAGGACGGGATCTCGCGAAACAGCCCGGTGCCGGCCAGGTCGGCGGCGACCACGCGGGTGATCTCGCCGGCATATTGCGCGCCCTCGCCGCCCGCGCCGACAAAGCTGGGAATGGCGAAGGGCAAGGGCTCGATCACACCCTCGTCGATGACGATCCGCAGGGGCTCGCCCCGCGCCGGCAGGGAAACCAGCCCGGCAAGGCCGAACGCGGTGGCGACAATGGTCAGGAAACGAATGAAGCTCATCATGCCCTCTCGGAGATCGGATTAACCGTCTTTTGCAGGTTTCGCCACAGGGAACGGGGCCCGGTCGGCAGGTTTTGGCCAAGGGCCGGGGAAGGAATCGCGCGGGTCATCACTTGATCCTCATGTTGGTCGGATCGAAGGTCATCTCGATCTCGCGCCATTGGTCATATTTGTCGGCGGGCAGCGGGTAGCCGCGCGCGCCGCAGCGGATCACGGCGCGGCGCGCCGCCTCGAAGGCGCTCGCCGTGGCGGTCGCGCTGCCGCCATTCGACGAGACCAGCTCGATCGCTTCGGGCTTGCCGTCGCGCGCCATGTTCACCAGCACCACCACGGTGGTGCGCAGCGCGTCGGTCGACAGCGATCCGACGTTCCAGCATTGCTGCACCGCCACGCGCATGCCGTCCTTTTCGCCGCGCGTGAGCGGCGGGCCGGCGGGCGCGGGCGCGGCCGCCTCGCCCAGCACATCGGCCAGGGCATCGTCCACCGCGCTGTCGATCGCGGCGTCGATCGCCGGGGCCGGCGCGGCGGCGGCGACCTCGGGTTCGGGCGCCGGCGCGGGCGCGGGCGCGGCGGCGGGCTGCACCGGCGGCGGCGTGGGCCGGGTGCGCGGGCGGATCGAGGCGGTGGGCGCGTTCGTCGGTTGCTCGGCCTCGGTAACGATCTCGGTGGTCGAGGCCACGGGGGCCTGCGCCGGCAGCTCCTCAACCGGGGTTTCCGGCTCGGGGGCCACCTCGGGCGCGGTGTCTTCGATCAGCGTCGGGCCCTCGGGCAGCGGGTCGGCCGGCGCCTCGACCACCTCGTTGGTGACGCGATCCGCCTCGGGCGGGGTCTCCGGTTCGGGGATCGGCTCGGGGTCCGGCTGCGGCTCCGGTTCAGGCTGCGGTTCGGGCTCGGGCGCGGGCGGCTCGGGGATCGGCTCCGGCTCGGGGGCAGGTTGCGGCTCCGGCGCGGGGGCCGGTTCGGGCTGCGGCACAGGGCGCGGCTGCGGCCTGGCCGGCGGGGTGGGCGAGATCACCGGCGCGGCGGGGGGCGCTTCGCGCGCCTCGCTCAGCGCAGCAAACTCGGCGCCCGAGATCAGCGACACCTCGGCCACCGCCACCAGTGGCTCGTCGCGGTCGCGCACGAAAAAGCCCCCGAACAGGAGCCACAAAAACAGGGCCCCGTGCGCGATGCCGGATATGATGTAGCCCGTGCGCATCTCTTCGAGGCCTATTGCCCGCCCATGTCCGGCCCGCCGGTGTCGGTCACGAGGCCGATATTGTTGAACCCACCGGCGTTAAGCGCACCCATCACCTGGGCGACGACCTCATAGGGCACGCGGCCATCGGCGCGCAGGAACACCTTGTTGTCGGTCCGCTCGGCGGCGATCGCGCGCAGCTTGGGGATCAGATCGCCCTGGCTGATCTCGGTCTTCATCAGCGTGATCGTGCCCTCGGCGGTGATCGACAGGGTCAGCGGCTCTTCCTCCACCGCCGGCAGCGCCGTGGCCGCCGTTTTCGGCAGCTCCACCGGCACGCCCACGGTCATCAGCGGCGCGGCCACCATGAAGATGATGAGCAGCACCAGCATCACGTCGACCATCGGCGTGATGTTGATCTCGGCCATCATCGCGCGGTGCTTGCCGCGCCGACGCCCGCGCCGGGCGCGGGGTTTGGCGGTTGCGACGTTGGCGCCCATCTCAGCTGTCCAACTGGCGGCTGAGGATCGTGGCGAACTCGTCGGCGAAGGCCTCCCAGCCGGCGACGATGCCGTCGCTGTCGGCGGTGAGCTTGTTGTAGAAAATCAGCGCCGGGATCGCCGCGAGCAGACCGAGGCCGGTGGCAAACAGCGCCTCGGCGATACCGGGGGCGACCACGGCAAGGTTGGTGTTCTGCTGCTGGGCGATCTCGATGAAGCTGTGCATGATGCCCCAGACCGTGCCGAACAGGCCGATGAACGGCGCCGACGACGCCACCGTGGCGAGAAAGCTGAGACCCTTGTTCAGCCCCTCCGCCTCCTTGGCAATCGCCACGTCCATCGAGCGGTCGATCCGGCTTTGCGCGCCGGCGATCAGCCCGCCATCGGCGCGGTGCGAGCGGCGCCATTCCAGCATCCCGGAGGCAAAGACCTTTTGCGATGAGCCCTCTGGCGCCGGGCCGACCTCGTCAAACAGTTCGTCAAGCGGGTTGCCGGACCAGAACGACTGGTCGAACACGCTCGATTGCGCGCGCGCCTTGCGGTACTGGATGAATTTCGTGACGATGATCGCCCAGGAATAGAACGACGCGGCGACGAGCAGCATCATCACCAGCTTGACGATCAGCGTTGCGCGAAAAAACAGCGCGAAGAAGGAAAAATCCATCTCCTGCGCCAATGCGAGAGTTTCCGTTTCCATTGGTCCCGTTCTGCCTGCCTCGTGGGTGCCACCTCTGACGGATGGCTATTTCACCCAGAAATAGACGAATTCAACGGGGAACGCCAACGAAACCGCGTGATCGGCGATTCGGCGGAGGTTTCAGTGCAGCGACAGGCGGATATTCGCCGGTAACCGCGTCGGCTGGCCGGTCTCGGTCAGCGCCACCAGGGTGACGAGGGCGGAAAACAGCGTCTCGCCCGCGCGGATCACGTTCTGGCGCATCACCAGCCGCGCCCCGGTGATCGCCTCGACGATCGTCTCGACCACCAGCTCGTCGTCGAACCGGGCCGGGCTGAGGTAGTCGGCCTCAAGGTGGCGCACGGCGAACACCACCCCCTCGGCCTCTTTCAGCGCGCGCTGGTCCACCCCCCGCGCACGCACGAATTCGGTGCGGGCACGCTCGATGAACTTGAGATAATTGGCATAATAGACGATGCCGGCGAGGTCGGTGTCTTCGTAGTAGACGCGGATCGGGAAGCGATGGGTCATGGGCCTGTCCTACCGCCCGAGCGGGAATTGCGCCAGTGGCTCGTGCAGCGCGCCCTCGGGGCGCAGGTGCGAGCGGTAGAGGGTGATGGTTTCGGCCGGCATCGGCGCCAGCGTGAAGGTGGCGTTCAGCGCAAGGAACTCGCCCAGCCGCGCCTGGTCCTTCGCACCGATCTCGCGGGCAAAACGCGCGATCGTCACATGCGGGCGAAACCGCTCGCGCGGCAGCGCTACCCCGGCCTCGCGCGCGGCGCGCAGCACCTTGTCATGCAGCCGCGCCAGCCCCTCCCCCGCGGCGGCCACGACCAGCGCCGCCGGGCGCCGGCCGCCAAACAGATCGAGCCCGCGCAGCGTGAGCGTGACCGGTGGCAGGCTGAGCCCGGCCAGCGCCTCGGCCAGATCGGCGGCCTGCGGTTCGCGGATCTCGCCCAGGAAGGCGAGCGTGAGGTGCAGGTTTTCCTCGGACACCGCCCGGCCCACCGACAGCCCGGCCTGCAACCGCGTGATCCCGCTCAGCGCCTCATCGGGCAGATCGAGCGCGACGAAGCCCCTCATGCGCGCTTGCCAAACACGCTGAACTGGAACCGCTGTTCGCGGCCCGCCGGGGTGACATGGACATGCCGCCGGCTCTCGACCGGCGTGAACTGCCCCGGCAGATGCGCCTCGATCATCGCGGCGAGGTCCTCGGGCGAATATCGCTGCACCGGGAGCCCCGAGCACTTCTCCGGCCCGTCCTCGGCGAAGGTGGCGATGATCGCCACGCCGCCGGGGGCAACGGCGTGGTCGAGCACCGCGAGATAGGCGCCGACATCTTCCTCGTCGGTCAGGAAGTGGAACACCGCGCGGTCGTGCCAGAGGGCGTAGCCGTGCTTCGGCCACCAATCGGTGACGTCGCCCACCGCCCATTCCACCTCGTCGGCGCGCGCGCCCAGCCGCTTGCGCGACACGTCTAACCCTTCGTTCGAGAGGTCGACCGCCGTGACCGGGCCGAACCCCGCCTCAAGCAGGTGATCCACGACCCGCGACGCGCCCGCGCCCACGTCGACGGCCGCACCGGGCGGGGCATGGGCCGCGATCAGCTCGGCCGAAAGCCCCGGCATCGCCTCGAACCAGCTCAGCGCCTCGGGATCGCGCCCGGCATAGACAGAATCCCAATGGGTCGCGTCGGTCATGGCTGCGGCATCCTTGCGAAAAGCCTGAGCGCGTGGCTCGGATCGGTCGCCGCCAAAGGCATCAAAGGATCATAGGCGGCGCGGATTACGGCCGCGATCTCGGGGCGCAGCACGGCGGCGCCGCTCTGGGGATGCAGGCCCAGCGGCGAGGCCGCGCCAAACGCCCCTTCGCCCCAGGTCAGCATTGCCTGCACCGCCTGGGTCAGCGCGATGGTTTCGGCGGGCAGGTCTTGCATCCCGGCGCCCATGCGCACGAACACGAACGCGGCCTGGATCGCGCCCGCGTCGTCGAAGCGGAAGGCGCGGTATTGCGTCGCCCCCGCCGCGTGGAGGCGGGCAACGGTCGCGCCAAGCTGCGGGATCATCCGGTCAAGGTTGGGCACCTCGGCGAGCTCGCCCCAGTCGCGCAGGAAGAACAGCATCAGGTTCGCGCCCAGCTCCGGGTCGGTTTCGGCCATCCTGTGGCCGGCCAGCGCCACGACGGCCTCGATCGCGCCCTTGATCACCGCGAGCGTTTCGTCCTCGACGCCGAACACCACCGGCACGATCGGTCGGCCCCAGCGTGCGAAAGCATAATCCTGCCCCCGCATGAACAGCCCCTGAACTTCGTCCGGTGTCATCGCAGGCCCTTTCATCTTGCTCCAGACATCCCCGACAGTGGCATAAAAGCTCGGCCCCGCGCAGGCAACAGGCGCAAGCACCGGGATAGTTTCCGAATGATGAAAGGCCGTCAGCCCTCGAACAGCTCGGCCTGCCCCGGCGCCTTGGGCGGTGTGAGGCCGAGATGGGTCCAGGCCCGCTGGCCCAGCATCCGCCCGCGCGGGGTGCGCTGGATCAGCCCTTGCTGCAACAAATAGGGTTCGATCACCTCTTCCAGCGCATCGCGGCTTTCGCTGAGCGCGGCGGCCAGCGTCTCGATCCCCACCGGGCCGCCGGCATAATGCTCGGCCATCAGGGTGAGATAGCGCCGGTCGGCCCCGTCGAGGCCGAGATGGTCGACGCCGAGCCGGGTCAGCGCCATATCGGCAAGCGCGCGGGTGATCTCGCCGTCGCCCTCGACCAGGGCAAAATCGAGCACCCGGCGCAGCAGCCGCCCGGCGATGCGCGGCGTGCCCCGGGCGCGCCGGGCAATCTCGCGCGCGCCCTCGGGGTCGGCCGGCGCGCCGAGCTTGCGGGCGTTGCGGGTGACGATCTCGTGCAGCTCGTCCTCGGTGTAGAACTCCAGCCGCGTCGGAATGCCGAAGCGATCCCTGAGCGGCGTGGTGAGCAGCCCGAGCCTCGTGGTGGCCCCGACCAGCGTGAACGGCTGCAACTCGATGCGCACAGTGCGCGCGGCCGGGCCCTCGCCGATCACCAGGTCGAGCTCGAAATCCTCGAGCGCGGGGTAGAGCACCTCTTCGACCACCGGATTGAGCCGGTGGATCTCGTCGATGAACAGCACGTCGTTGCGTTCGAGATTGGTGAGGATCGCGGCAAGGTCGCCGGCCTTGGCCAGCACCGGGCCGGAGGTCATGCGGAAATTCACCCCGAGCTCGCGCGCCATGATCTGGGCGAGCGTGGTCTTGCCAAGGCCCGGGGGGCCGTGAAACAGCGCGTGGTCCATCGCCTCGCCGCGCTGGCGCGCGCTCTCGATGAACACCCTCAAGTTCGCCCGTGCCTCGGCCTGGCCGATGAAATCGGCCAGCAGCTGCGGACGCAACGCGCGGTCAAAATCCTCGGGGCGCGGCTCGGGGCGCAGGGTGGGGTCGGGCGTGATCATGTCAGTTCTCATTCAGCCCGAATACACGCGTATGCAAGCGCTCTTTCCAAGTGTTTTCCACTTCGATCACTTCGAACGCATCCAGACTCGGGTGCAGTGTCTCAAGGATCGAAAACCGGAACGTGGCGGGTATTCGATTCGCCAGGCCGACAGTGCCCCCGTGGTCGCCTGCAACATGGGCACGCCACCGCCCGAGCAGGTTTTCCTCGCCATATGCCGAACCGACGTACCGCGCGCCATCGCGCTCATCGACGATCAGGTAGACACCCCGCCACGCGCGCAGATGTTCGGCCCAGCCACGTGGGAGATCTTTCACCTCATCTGCCGTCAGTGTCAGCTCATTCCAGCGCGGGATGGGCGGCGCGAAATCCTCGACGGGCAGGACTTCCACCACCTCCAAGGGCGTCGTCTCAGCAAGGCGCATGTGGTTGCGCCCCCCCGGCTCGCGAACGACGAGCCGACCAGTCAGATCGCCCAGTTCGCTCATTGGCACCAGATTGAACAGGGCGCGTCCGGGCACACCCTTCTCACGCGCGTCTTTCACGAAGCTCCAATCTCGGCCTTCGTTGAGACGCGCATACACCGGCATGGCATCCAGTTCAGTCGCCAAGACCTCACGCAAACCTCGCTGCGCATAAAGGCCGCAAAAGACGAGGTTGCCGGTCCCCTTGGCGATAAACGACGCCATGACCGAGCGGGCCTTGAGCGTGGCTTCCTGCAGTTTGGGGTGGGTCGATTGATAGGCCTCGAACAGGGTCTTGTCCCGCTCCATGTAGCGGCGCAGGGCGGTGCGCTCTGCCGGGTTACCCGGCCGGTGCAGGGCAAGTGCGGTGCTTGCGGGCGCGACACCGACACCGGCGAGAAGGGTGTTGAAATCCATCCCTACCCCTTCGGCGCGAGCAGCCGCAAGGCGGCGCGGATCAGGGCGGGGGTGTCGAGCCCCGGGTTGTCGCCCAGCGCCGTGGCCACGGCAGAGGCCGCCTCGCCCGGCGCGTAGCCAAGGTTGGTGAGCGCCGAGAGCGCCTCGGACTGGGCGGCGGCATTGGGACTGGGCGCGGCCGACGCCGGCGCGCGGTCAACCTCGACCAAGGGCGCATCGTCGAGCACCGGGGCCGAGGGTGCCGCCGTTCCCGACATCGCCATCACCCCCGCCGCCTTGTCCTTCAGCTCGTTCACCACGCGCTGCGCGGTTTTCGGTCCGATCCCGCGCGCCGCCTTCACCGCGTTCCAGTCGCCCAGCGCAATCGCCCGGCTCACACCGTCGGCGCCAAGCGTGCCGAGGATCGCCATCGAGGCCTTGGCCCCCACGCCCTGCACGCTCATCAGCAGCCGGTGCCATTCCTTCTCGGCCAGCGTGGTGAAACCGAACAGCTGCAACAGGTCCTGGCGCACCAGAAGCTCGGTGAACAGTGCCGCCGCCTCGCCGACACCCGGCAACGCCGCCAGGGTGCGGTCCGACACGTGCACGATGTAGCCCACGCCGCGCACGTCGATCAGAACGTGGTCGTCGCCCTTGTATTCGATCCGCCCGGCGATGCGCCCGATCATGCCGAGGCCCGCCGCAGCGCCTCCTCGAGCCGGCCGCTGGCGCGGGCGAAATGCGCGTGGGTGAGCGCGATGGCGAGCGCGTCGGCGGCATCCGGCCCGGCGATTTCCACCCCCGGCAATTGCAGCCGCACCATGTGGTCGATCTGGCGCTTGTCGGCATGGCCGACGCCGACCACGGTTTTTTTCACCTGGTTGGGGGCGTATTCGCCGACGCTGAGCCCGGCCCGGGCGGGCACCAGCATGGCGATCCCGCGCGCCTGGCCGAGCTTCAGCGTGCCGGCGCCGTCGCGGTTGACGAAGGTCTGCTCCACCGCCGCGGTGTCGGGCGCAAACCGCGCGATCACCTCCGACAGCCCGTCAAACAGCGCCAGCAGCCGCTCGGCCAAAGCCTCGCCCGCACCATGCACCACACCGTTGGCAACATGCGAAATCCGCGCGCCATCGGTGTCGATCACCCCCCAGCCGAGGTTGCGAAGCCCCGGGTCGATCCCGATCACGCGCATGAGCCGCCCTGCCCCTTGTTGTTTTTCCCCGGTTAGCACGAAACGCGAACATCCGCCAGACAAAACACCACCGCCGCGCCGGCGAGACATGCGCGCGCCGCATGCGGGCCATGCAATCTTACCTCTACTCGGGGGGCGCGTTCCCGCATATCTCCCGGCGACCAACAACAAACGCCCCGAGGACAGGATCATGACCGCTATCGACACCACGCTGCGCGCAACCGGCTTCGCCTTCGCGCCGCGCGCCACCCGCCTGATGGAAACACTTGCCCTGCGCATCTCCGCCAGCCGCAAACGCCGCGCCACCCGGCACGCGCTGGAACGACTGACCGACCGCGAACTGGACGATATCGGCCTCTCGCGCGCCGAAATCTACCGCCGGTTCTAACCCCCTGCACGGGGGCGGCGCATGCAAGCGCCGGCCCTGCCTTTGGCCTTGCCCCGCCCCGCGCCACGCCATGGCGGGCGCAGGCCGCAGGCGCACCCCCCGCCCATGCGTCAGGCAATCTCAACTGGCGCGGCGACGCCGCTCAGAACCTGATGTTGAACGACGCGCCCAGCTTGTGGGTGAAGGCTCCGGCCGAGTAGTCGCCTTCATAGCTCACCCCGAGCGTCGCATCCGGCGCCACCTCGAAATTGGCCCCGGCATCGAAGAACACGGCGTTGGACGCCATGCCGGAGCCGGTGACGGTGAACGGCGCGCTGGCGGCGAAGGCGTGGGTCGATGTGCCGATCGGATCGCCGAACGCATGTTGCCATCCGATTGACCCGAACGCCTCCACCGGCAGGTCGCCCAACACGAAATCGGTCGAGGCCCGCAGACCCAGGGTCGACACCACCGTATCGCGCGTCTCTGCACCGCGCGTCAGCGCCCCGGCGCCGCCGGTCTCGGTGAACCCGTCGGTGTTGGCGTGCACATAGGCCAGCCCGGCAAACGGCTCGAAGGCCGCCATCGGGGTTGCCACCTCGTAGCCGATCTCGGCCGAGGCAACGGTGATCCGGCTGCCGTATGTCGCGGTCAGCGTGTTGGTCAGCGCCCCGGCCACGACATCGCGCCGGGTCGACACGTCGCTCCAGGTTTGGGTGAGGCTGGAGGCGAAGCGCAGCGCGTCCCACTGGCCGAACATGTAGGCCCCGACATGGTTGTTCGAGGCGTTGCCGGTCGAGCCGCGCGCCGGCATCGACAGGCTGTCCTCGGTATGGCCGGCGACCGCGCCAAGGGTCCAGGTGCCATCGCTGTAGAGGTCGGAGCCGAGCAGGAAGCCGACCCTCTGGGTGCCGGTTTTTGCCGTGTTGGCCGAGCCCAGCGCGACGCCGCCCGAGCCGAGCACCGTGGCCCAGACCGACGGCACCGAAGCGCCCGACCCGGTGCCCTTGCTGGACATCACGAAATTCGCCCCGCCCGAACCGGCGCCAGTCGCGCGCGATTGCACCGCGTCGGCAAGCGCCAGACCGCTCAGCACGAACCCGCCATTGACCGTGCCGTGCACCTCGCCCGACAGCGCATCATAGGCGGCGCGGGCCTCTGGCGCGCTCAACGGCAGCAGGCTGGCATAGACCGTGTCGGCCGGGGTCAGCCCCTCGATCGCCGTCGCGGTCGCGCGCTGGTTCGCCGTGCCCGCCACCGACGAGAACGCGACATCGTTGCGCAGGAGCGACAACACGACCGCGTTGGTTCCGTAGGTGAGCTGGGGATCGAGGAAGGCGAACGACGAGACCACGTCGGAGAATGTGCCGCTCACCCCGCCGGCGGCGGTGACGATGGTGTAGCTCGACGTGGGATCGTAGCTGCCCGAGAACCCGATGTGAGACACCGTACCGCCGTTCAGGATCGCCCGTCCGCCCGCCGCGATCAGGTCGCTCGCGCCGCTGCTCGGGTCGACCTCGACCTGGTAGGTCGAGCCGGGGTTGAAGGTGACGTCGCCGGCCACATGCGTTGTGCCGATCGAAGTGCCGGGCGCGAAGGTGGCGCCGGACCTGATCACCGCGCCGCCGATCATGCCGCTGCCGCCAAGGATGGTGCCGGAATTGGCCGTCACCACCGAGGCC
>SWBX01006618.1_pt1 | contig 40133 bp, 42 predicted proteins | sample 4693051 | NCBI WGS metagenome assembly SWBX01 (sample SAMN10267272, study PRJNA491770) | bioreactor metagenome | isolation source: DHS bioreactor inoculated with marine | place: Japan: Omine Ridge, Nankai Trough | reverse complement strand
TTTTTTGGTAGCGTTATGAAAAGTCTTTGTTTATTGATGAGCTTATTTCGCTCATCTGTTTTTTTCTCCAATTCTTTTTTAGTATCTCCGTATTTTTTTCGGGTGTTCATTACTTTTTGCGCATACTTATTTTGTTCTTCATCTATTTCTTCTATTGATTCTGCTAGAAATTTCAGGTCATCATCTTTGTCGGATAGATTTCCTTTCATTACAATGGGCATGCCTTCTATTAACAATTCTTTTTTCTCTTCAAAAAGCTTCGGGAATATTAAACATTCAGTTGTGCTTTTGCCATCTTCAAGTGTGACGAATGCCATGTTTTTTCCTTTTTTTGTAAGTATTACAGTAATGGCAATTACGATACCACCAACTGAAATTATTTTATTTGCCTTATCTTCACCAAGTTCATTTAGGGGAACACACATATAATCCAAAAAGTCCCTATATTCATTTGATGGATGATCAGATATATAAAGTCCTATTAATTGTTTTTCCCATGCAAGATGTTGTTTTTTGCCAGAGCTTTCTACGTGTTCTAGAGTTATTTCGGCACGAGCTAAGTTCATTCCTCCAAAAAGAGAGTCTTGATTAGAACTTGCATTTGTACGTAGTTCTTTTATAAATGTGATGATGCTGGGCATAGTTGCTAAGATGTCATCACGAGGTGCAAAATCATCAAGTGCTCCTACCATTGCAAGTGCATCAACTGATTTTTTATTTAGATCTTTTGAGCCAGTCCTTGTGCAAATATCTGTTATATCTGTATATTTTCCATTTCTTTTTCTCTCAGCTACAATTTCTTTTGCAACTGGTTTTCCTAGATTTTTAATTGCATTAAGTCCAAATCGAATTCGTGGATTTTCTTTTTTAGTGTCAGATTCATCATAGATTACTGCAAACTCTTGGAAACTTTCATTAATATCTGGAGCTAAAACTTCAATTCCCATATCACGACATTCAGCTGCTTCAATAGCTATTCTATCGGTATTGCCTTGATCAGCTGTCATGAGTGCTGCCATGAATTCTGCAGGGTAAAGAGCTTTAAGATATGCAGTCTGATAACCAATAAGTCCATAACAGGCTGCATGAGATCGGTTAAAACCGTAGCCAGCAAAAGGCTCAATAAATGAAAAAACTTTTTCGGCAATTTCTTTTTTGATACCTTGCTCTACACAACCCTCAACAAATTTAATCTTTTGTTCTTTAATAAGCTTGAGAATTTTTTTACCCATAGCTTTGCGCAAAATATCAGCTTCACCGAGGGTAAATCCTGCGAGATCTTGAACAATGCGCATAACTTGTTCTTGATAAACTGCAACTCCGTAAGTGTCAGCTAGTATTGCCTCAAGTTTTGGATGTAGATAGACGACTTTCTTTTTGCCGTGTTTACCATCAATAAAATCAGGTATCCATTCCATTGGTCCAGGACGATAAAGCGCCACCATAGCAATAATATCTTCTAATACTGAGGGCTTTAATAATTTTAGATATCTTTTCATGCCACTAGACTCCAATTGAAACACTCCAGTGGTTAATCCATCTTGAAGTAGTTTGTATGCTTTTTTGTTATCTAGTGGTATTTTTTCTATATCGATATCTTCTCCATGAATTTTTTTAACCATGTTCAATGTATTTTGAATGATGGTTAAGTTTTTGAGTCCTAGGAAGTCCATTTTCAAAAGTCCGATTTTTTCAACTGCAGAAAATTTAGTACTTGAAGCATATTGAGTAACAGTTGCTTCTTCATCTCCAGAAACTCTCTGCAAGGCTGTGTATTCTGAAACTGGCTTGTCAGTGATTACAACACCACAAGCATGAACAGAAGAATGTCTACAAAGTCCCTCAAGTCGTCTAGCAGCATCTATTAAATCACGAGCGTCAACATTTTCTTTATGGAGGCGTTTGAAGTCAGGTACTTCTGCTAATGCTTTGTCTATTGAAGTAAATTCTGGAATTAGCTTTGCAACCTGATCACAGAAGGTGTAGGCATACCCCAGAGCTCGTCCAGCATCGCGAATAGCAGCTCGAGCTGCCATGGTACCAAAAGTAATTATCTGAGCTACATGGTCTGCTCCGTACTGTCTACGAACATAAGCTAAAACATCATCACGTTTATCATCAGCAAAATCAAGGTCGACATCAGGCATGGAGACTCGCTCTGGATTTAAGAAACGCTCAAAGAGTAATTTGTATTCAATTGGATCCATATTAGTAATACCTGTAAGGTATGACACAAAAGAACCAGCTGCACTACCTCGTCCAGGTCCAACTACAACTCCATTTTCACGAGCCCAATTTGTGAAGTCTTGTACGATTAAAAAGTATGAAGCGTAGCCAGTTTTTTCTATAATACTAAGTTCATAAGCCATTCGTTCTCTGTGTTCCTCTGTGATTTTATCACCAAATTTTTCAACTAACTTTTTCTCACACATCTCAAGTAATACACCATCTGCCGTTTCTCCGTCAGGAATTGGATAATAGGGAAGTTTAGTATGTCCAAGTTCGATCTCAAAATTACAACGTTCGGCTATCCTATTCGTGTTTTCAAGTGCTTCGGGTACATGAGAAAAAAGCTTTGTCATTTCGGATACTGTTCGGAAGGAAAGGTTAAATTTTTTGAGATTTGGTCTATCACCGTCAGCAACCTGGCGATTCATTTTTATGCAAAGTAAAATATCATGTACATCAGTATCTTCTTTTTTTATATAAAAAACATCACCGCAAGCAACGAGCGGTATGTCAGTTTCTTTATTTAATTTTATAAGTCCCTCATTTATTTTTTGTTGTGCATCAAAATCAGGATGGTCCTGTAGTTCTAGATAAAAATTATCTTTACCGAATATGTCACTATATAAAATAGCTTTTTCTTTTGCTTTCTCAAAACCATCATTTTTCAGAAGTTCATTCACTTCTCCATAACTGTTTCCTGAAAGTGCTATTAGTCCTTCTGAATGTTCTCGCAGGACATCATAATCAACACGAGGATAATGATAAAATCCATCCAATTGTGCTTTGGTGACAATTTGTAATAAGTTTTTATAGCCAGCTTCATTTTTAACAAGTAATACAAGTTGATTAACTTTTCGGGCAGTCGCTGAGGCAGTTTTGTTCTCCATGCCATTTGGAGCTACTAATATTTCAGCACCAAAAATAGGTTTAATACCACGCTCTTTTGCCTTCACTTGAAGATCAACAAGTCCATAGACAGCATTCTTATCAGTAAGTGCGATAGATTTCATGCCTTCTTTTTCGGCAGCATCAAGTAAATCATCGATTTTTGCTAAACCGTTGAGAAGTGAGAAATCAGAATGTACGTGCAGGTGAGTGAAGGACATAATTTTAGTAAGTAGTATTTTAGTATGTTAGTATTTTAGTATGTTAGATGTAAAATGTCTAATTTTAAAATTTAAGGGAATATTAATAGGATATATGAAGATTGCAACATTTGAAAAAGAAAAAAAGTTATATGAAAATGGTTATCATATTATAGCTGGAGTTGATGAGGTGGGTAGAGGTCCTTTGGCGGGTCCAGTTGTCACAGCTGCTTGTGTTATAAAAGATATTAAGGATTTTGATGTTGTCACAGATGAAGGAAGTTGGAAACTTGTTAGAGATTCAAAACTGTTGAGTGAAAAGCAAAGAGAAGAAGTTTTTGAATTTGTTCGGGAAAGGTTCTTTGTGGGTATTGGAAAGTGTAGCCCAAAAGCGATTGATGAGATAAATATTTTACAAGCAACATTACTTGCTATGAGAAAGTCAGTAGAAGCACTGGAAAAAGATATTGATAAAAATAATGCGTATGCAGATGCAGAAAAAATGATGGTAATGATAGATGGAAATCAGTTAATCCCAAATTTCACAAGAGAACAAGTGTGCGTAGCAAAAGGGGATAGTATATCAAAAAGTATTGCAGCAGCATCTGTGATAGCAAAAGTAGTTCGAGATAAAATAATATCACAATATGATAAAGATTATCCAGAGTATGAATTTTCCAGACATAAAGGATATGGAACAAAAATTCATATGGAAGCGTTGCAAAAATACGGAGCAACTCCAATTCATAGAAAAAGTTTTGCACCTGTGATGAGAGTTTTGTAAGCCTAAAAACCCTCATCCGTCCTTTGGACACCTTCTCCCAAAAGGAGAAGGGGATGTTGTGAAAATTCATAGAAATAATTATTAGAATTGCGGTGTATTAGTATTATAATGTAATAAAAGCCCCCTCTCCTTAAGGGAGAGGGTTGGGGTGAGGGGTTGGTATAATTAAACAATTATGAAAAGTAAAAATACAAATAAGGCAAGAAATCTTCGCAAAAAACAAACACCACAAGAAACAATGATGTGGGCGAGATTGCGTAATCGCAGATTTCTAGATCTGAAATTTCGTAGACAATATCCAATTGGAGATTATATTGTTGACTTTGTATGTTTTGATAAAAAGTTGATTGTTGAAATTGATGGATGGCAACACAAGGAAGAATTTTGTGGCAAAAAGGATGATGAACGTACAAAATATCTAGAATTACAAGGTTACTATGTTGTGAGATTTTGGAATAATGATGTAAATAATAATATTGATAGTATATTTTTGAAACTTGAAGAAATTGTAAAAAATGTATAGCTTCAAACCTTCATCCATTCTCCCAATATTGGGAGAATGGGATTATTGCACATCTATGGGTTTTGGAGTATAGTGACATATCATAGTAATTTAACAATAAAAATAATGAAGGGAGGTCATTATGTTAAAATCAAGAAAAATCATTATTGCAATGGTGCAAAGATTTATGGTTGGTGTACTCGTGGTTGCGTTGTTGTATTTGTATGCTGTTATTGTTTTAAATAATCAAACGGTATTTGATTTTACCGCAAATAATTTATGGAGTATTCCCGTAGTTTTAAGTATTTGTTTTTTATTGGGATATTATATTAATGTTGATGAAGACCACTATCAATATGGTTTAATTGAAATCGATTCTGATTTTGGTTATGAGTATCCTGATTGGTAGGATAGTAAGTTAACAGAACAATAAATTAAATAGCAATTGGGAGGTTTAATTATGAAAAGTAAAATCGGCAGGGGGGCATTATTTGGATTAACAGGAACATTAGTAATCTATATTATTTTAGTGACCCAATCTGGAAGTCAGGTTTTATTGTTCGGTTATACAATAAGTAAATGGTGGCTTGTTCCACTTGTGACTGTTGCATTTTCACTTGTTGGGTATGATGTGGCAAAAAAACATGAGTCAATTGACATTCATTCGCATGGTAAGTATCCTGCAAATTTGTTGAGCAATTTATATCAATGTCCATTCTATTTTGATGGAGTTTATTGTGCAACTCGGGAAGGGCTGTTGCAAGCATTCAAAACAAAGTTTCTCAATGAACAGTTGTGGTTGTGCAGTCTAACTGGTTATGAAGTACAAAAGACTGGTCAAGAATACAATAATTGGAAAAAAGATCAAATATTATATTGGAAGGGTAAAACTTATAAGCGAGATTCGGAAGAATATTGGGATTTGCTTAAGCGAGTTTTTGATCTAGAAAATATAAGTTTGGATGTAGTTGCTGCACTTTTGGCAACACGTAATAGAAAACTTATTCATTCAATTGGTAAAAGTGATATAACAGACACTATTCTTACAGAGGAAGAATTTTGTTCATTGATGACGAATGCACGTAGTAAGTTAAAAGAAAAAGGATTAGCCTATATTGGTTGAGGAGAGGAAAAATGGAACAGTCTCAGAAAAAAACCTTTTTGTGACAAATGAAGAGCTGGAAGCACACTTTTGGGTATGGTGTGTAGGATGGCCATGTGGTTTTGGTTTATTCTTGGGATACCTGTGGTGGATTGGAGTACTAATTATCGAATGATATTTCAAAAACAGCATTTACAGAAATTTTTGTAGATGCTGTTCTTTTTTTGTATTTTTATTGATAATATGTCATGAAAATTTACATTGCAAATTAATTAATCTTGTAGTATGATTGTTTATTATGTAATTTAACAAAATTATAAATGTTTATATAAGGAGGTAAGATAGAATGTCTGAATCAATAATTGTTACTATTGCAGATAATACTTATTCTGTTTATTTTGATGTGAGATTTGCAAAAGTTTGTAACGTGCGAAGGCAAGGTTGTCCAGGATGTGAAGAATCATTTGATGAAATTACGTTAAGTCCTTGTGCTGATATTACTGAAATTGTAAATGAGTATACAAAAAGGAATGAGGATGATTTTGTTGCAATTAATTTTGTTAGGACGGAGGCAAGTTTTTAAATACAAAAATTATTGGAAGAAAAATCTAAAAATTTAAGTTTTCCAAATTATTGCATAGATTGTGCAGTGATTATGGGATGTGAAAAGCGAGTATGGGAGAAATAAATGAAAAGAATTTTTATTTTTGTAGCTTCTGAAGAATTTGCTAGTTTCATAGGAGGCTTAACGTTGACACTTGGAATTCTTGTTTGTGCATTAGCTGATGGTGATACAGGTAAAATTTCTGATGGAGCTCTTATTGATAAGTGGTGGATATTTGCTCTTGGTGGATTTTTTGGAATGATGATAAATATTCATGAGAATACAAAAAAGATTAATTTTTGAAACAAGGAGAATCATTCATGGCGTTCACAGTTATGTTGGAAAATGTAGTATATGATGTTTCTTTGAAAAAGACTGGTACATGTCCGAGAACATTTGCATTTAAGATTAGTGAGATTGTAGAAAAGCAATCTCAAATTCCAGTATCATATAGAGACAATCCAACTCTCTATAATCGAATCGAGAAAAAAGCCTTAAAACAGGTGAGTTGAACAAGTTTCAATTTTTATTATGAATCCCAGTTTTTACAATGTGAAAACTGGGTTTTTATTTTCGATATAATTCAAAATCCAGCCTAGTGTCGACAGTAGGTTGGGCTTTATTTTGACATTGTGTGGTGATGTCCCTTGTAGGTGTCAGTAAATATTGTAAATGGCGACCACAAGGGATCGCCACTACAGTTTACTTTTTCTTTTTGGGTTTTTTGTAACCTTCAAGTTTATCGGGACGATGATTTGGACATGTTTTATCAGAGCATCTCTCTGGAATTGTTTTTGTTCCTTCCATCATTAGTTTTCCACATTTTTTATTGCCTTTATCTTCACGTTTGTAATTGCAAAATTTACCAGTTGGTTTTGCTTTGATGGCATTTTTACAATCTGGATATTCTGTACAACTATAAAATACTCCGAAGCGACCATTTCGTTCACTCATTTCACCTTTTTCACAGTCTGGGCATTTTACACCAGTTTTTCTTTTTGCAGCTTCTTTGGGATCTTCTTTAATGAATTTACATTTTGGATAATTATGACATGATATAAATCTTCCAAATTTCCCGTCTCTTTCTACGAGTTTTCCATCTTTACATTTGGGACATTTTTCACCAGTTTCTTTTGGACCTTCTAGTTCGGTTCCATCCATCATTCTTGCTCCGTCACAGTCTGGAAATTTCTTACAACTTAGGAACTTTCCATTTTTACTTAACTTGATGATCATTTTGCCCTTACATTTCGGACACTTCATTTTTGGATCAGCATCACCTAAATCAGTTGCTTTGTCTAACTTTTCTTTTGCTTTGACTTCTTTTATAAAGGGTTTATAAAAATCTGTAAGTGTTTTGACATACTCCCTCTCACCACGAGCAATTTCATCAAGCTTATCTTCCATGTCTGCAGTGAACTCATCATTTATATATTTTTCAAAATGAGCCCATAAGAAATCACTTACAACTTCACCCGTATCAGTTGGCTTCAGCGCGCTACCTTCTTTATCTACATAACCACGAGTTTGTATTGTGCGAATAGTTGCAGCGTATGTACTTGGACGTCCAATTCCTCTTTTTTCCAATTCTTTAACAAGTCCAGCTTCTGAGTAGCGAGATGGAGGCAGAGTTTCTTTTTCTTCTGTATGAAATTTTTTCAAATCTAATTTTTCATCTTTAGTGACTTTGGGTACTTCAGTATCTTCACCACGAGCTCCAGGATCAGCTTCAAGCCAACCAAGTGAGATAATGCGTGAACCAGTAACTGTAAAGTCAGGCACTTTGTCACCATCAACATTTGCAATAATTCGTGTTTGTTTTGTCTGTGCGTCTACCATTTGAGATGCTACAGCACGCCCGCGGATTAGTTTGTAGAGTTTCTTTTGGTCATCAGTTGTTCCAGCGTTTTCAACTTCTGCTAGTGAAGGTCGCACGGCTTCATGAGCTTCTTGAGCATTTTTGCTTCTTGATTTGAAGATTCGGAATTCAAAAGCCTCTTCTCCAAATTCTCGTACAACAGTTTTTTTGATTGATTTTAGAGCATCTTTGGAAAGTGTAGTTGAATCAGTACGCATATAAGTAATATGTCCACCCTCATATAATTTCTGAGCTGTGCGCATTGTTCGTGATGGAGAAAATCCCAGTCTTGATGATGCGGCTTGTTGTAGAGTAGAAGTTGTAAAAGGTGCTTTTGGTTTACGTTTACGAGTTGTTTCTTTTACATCTTTTATAATCCATTGTCCTTTTGCAGCTTCTTTTTCAATTCTAGTAACTTCTTTTTTGTCACGGGGCTCTTCTTTGCATGTAAGTGTCACAGCATCTTTATTTTGGGTCTTGAAATCAGCACTTAGATTCCAGTATGTTTCTGGTATAAATGCTTGAATTTCTTTTTCACGCTCTACTAGTATATGAAGAGCAGGGGATTGAACACGACCAGCACTAAGTCCATATCGCACTTTTTTCCAAATAATTCCTGATAAATCATATCCTACAAGACGGTCCAAAACACGGCGAGCTTCTTGAGCACGACGTAGATTTTGATCTATTGTTGTAGGATGTTTTATTGCTTCGTTTACAGCATCTTTTGTAATTTCATTGAAGGTAACTCGAGACATTTTTGACTTTGGGATTCCAGCATCTTTTAATATTTCAGCAACATGCCACGCTATAGCTTCTCCCTCACGGTCGGGGTCGGTTGCGAGTATGATTCCTTCGTCAGCCTTTTTGGCAAGTCGAATAAGCTCATCTACCACATCCTCTTTTCCTTTTGAGATGACGTAATGAGGTTTGAAATCATTTTCGACATCAATTGCTTCTTTATTTGATTTAGGCAAATCACGGATATGTCCAACACTAGAAGTAACTTTATAACCAACTCCAAGATATTTTTTAATCGTTTTTGTTTTTGTAGGTGACTCTACTATTAATAGTTTCATATTTTTTTGTATTAATTTAATAAAAGAATAGTGTCATTGCGAGGAGGTACGACGAAGCAATCTTGAACAGATTATTGATAATTTGAAGAAGATTGCTTCGTCCTCCTATCGTCGTCCTCGCAAAGACGTTAAAATCATAAGTCTATTTTCACAAAATACAATCAAACCAATATTTTGTCAAATTTTGGTTGACGGAATGGTGAAATTATAGTAATATCATGAATCAATATATTTATTGAAGTAGTAAATTAACAATTTTACATTCTGTAAAGCTAAAGGAGCTATATTTATGAAAAAAGTAGTCATATACGGAGATTTATGGATATTATCTAATATATTTCAAAAATTTTCTACTTGGTCACAAAAAACTTTTGGACTTACTAATTTTTGGTGGACAAGGTTTTTTGCGACAATTGCATTTGTTGCATTTACGATACAGTTTTATTTGGTTTTTGATGTAACTGCATACGCATGGATTATTTTTTCTCGAATTTTGATCTGGTTATTATTACTTGCTTTTGTACTAGGAATTAATGACACATGTTTAGAATTGGATAAAAAATATGCAAATGGATATAGTTATGTAAATGAGAGAGTTAAGGCGTTGTTTTTGCATAGAATTATGTGGAGCATTGCACATGTTTGGAATTTTAGCTTAGATTTAATGAGAACATTAACAACAGGTAATCTACATGAGGCGTGGTTATTTGATATTACACTTGGATTAATTCCAGTATGCTTATATTTTATTTCATGTACTCCATTGCCACCAGGTCAAAGTAAGGTGAGCAAATGGATTAAGGGAGTTAAAAATAAAATGCAACAAGTATTTTCACCAGAACCGAGTTTAGCGCCATCACGGTGTTAAGGTGTAGCGTAGATGGGTATAATTCATGGAAGTAGGTTGATAAAATGAATAATTTGAATAGGAGTGAATTATGAATTTTTTGATTAAGGATTGTGAAGATGGCGATAAAGAAAAATCTCATACTATAAAAACAATTAATTTTGTTGAAAATGGTACGATTGAAATAATTATCGGAGATTGGTTGCATAGGGCTAAATATAGAGTTTGGATATTTCCAAGTATTGCCGATAGACATGATATTTATAGGAATTATAAAAGTCATTGGCAATTGATGCCAAGAAGTGTGGGTGATCAAACTGAAAGATCAAATATTATCGATGCCTTGCAACAGTTATTGCGAATACAAGTTGATGAGTGGCGGTCATTTTTAGATAGGCTAATTTATCACGAATAAGTGTTTCAAAATTATTAAGTAGAATAAAATCTCATAAGGAGAAAATTATGAAAAAAATAATTAGTGGATGTTTGTTCTTGTTGTTGTGTTGTTCATCTGTGCAAGCTACAGAAATTGTGACAAAGACACTAGAATTGGGACAATATGCTATACAAAGAGGTATTGGCAGTGGAGGTTGGGGTCAGTTTATTGCACATGATAGAGAATGTGCAACAATTAGAACATTTGAACATGGAAGCTATTCTGGTGTTGTTGTGCGTGTTAATAAACACATTCCAGCTGATATTTATCTGAATGGAAGAATCGTAAGTGTAAGGTATGGCGGAGATTCCGTTGTACATATTTCTTATCAAAATGAGAAATAATTTAATGGAGAAGCGTCATGAAAAGAATACTTGTAGGGTTAGGTTTTTTATTTTGGGGATTGCTTGGAGCTTTTGTAGCAATGCAAACAATGGTATCAATTACCAATAACGATAAAATCATTGCTATACTAGCTGCTGTATTTTTCTCATTTATTGGCATGACCTTGTTGTGTCAAAAACCAAAAAGAAGTCAATGAACTTCTTTGTTCACGAAGTCGTTGGATATGTAATCATATCTAGCGACTTTTTAATTCTTTTAAATTACAATATAAGTTTGATTTCCGATATTTTTTACAATACCATCAATTTCCATCATTGTTAGTTCACTTGAGATTGTGGAGCCATCGAGTTTGGTTTCTTTTATTATTGTGTTTATATTTACACCGTCTGGGTGTTTTTTTATTGTTTCAAATAACATTTTTTGATGTTCTGTTAGTGTAGTGGACGGACATGTCCGTCCACTACTTTTAGATGTATCTTTTAAGACATCTTTAAAGAGATCTTTTATATCATCACTACAAAGAAGTGCTTTAGCTTTACCTTCTCTTATTAACATATTTGGTCCGACTGAGTTTGTTGTAAATATTGAGCCGGGTAATGCAAATAGGTTTCGTTTGAATTTGTGAGCGTGCTGGGCTGTTATGAGTGTACCTGATTTTGCAGTTGATTCTATTATGACTGTTGCAGTTGTGAGTCCTGCCATGATGCGATTGCGGGCAGGGAATGTGCCACGGTTGGGTTGTATGCCTATTGGGTATTCTGAAATGATTGCACCACCATTATCCAGTATTTGATTTGCTAGGTTTATGTGTGAACGTGGTGTGATGGTTTTGTCATCTATTCCACCACCAAGGACTGCAATAGTTGTACCGCTTGCATCAAGCGTTTCACGATGGGCAAGGGCATCTGTACCAAGAGCTAATCCAGACACTATCGTTATGCCAGATTTTGCTATGTCTCTTATGATAGTTGTGATAGCATGTTTGCCATAGTCACTAATTTTTCGTGATCCTACAACAGCAATTGATGGGGACTTGAGTAGATCTAAATTTCCACGGACATATAATACAAAAGGTGGGGAAGTGATAGTCTTTAGATTTTTAGGAAATTGTTCATCTTGTATTGTTATGATTTCAATTTCTTCATCTTGTAATCTTTGGAATTCTTGGTCAGGGTCAATAGTTTTTCTTGCTTCCGATATATTTTCAATAAGTTTTGGTGTGAGATTAGCATTTTTTAATTCTTCTGATTTAGATCTCCAAGCCTGCTCAAAAGTTTCGAAATACTGGGCAATTAAATAGAGTTTCTGTGGTCCTATGCCAGGAATTAGATTGAATGCATTTACATATTTGTGTTCATTTTTAATTTTCATATGTTTTTGTAGTTTAGCGCAAACCCCATTTACTTTTTAAAGAGGGGAATGAGGGGTAGTTTTTTACATATCAATTCTACAATTTATATTTGACAGATATTCGTGGTGAACCCCCTTTTGTCCTTTGGACATTTTCCCCTTAAAAAGGGGCAAAGGTTTTAATTATAGGTATTGTAAATTTTGAAATTTAAGTTTGGAGGCTTACTTTTTTATTGACAAAAATGGGTATTTTTGGTAGTCTTTATCATTACAATTAGATTAGTATACAATTAGGATTTCGTCCACAGCGCGTGGTGTTCAGGCTCCTCCTCCTTGCCTGTATATCGTAAACGTGTTGAATTTCATAATATGATATTTATTTCTGTGGACGGAATCGTGGTTGTATCAATCTCTTGTAAAAAAGGAGGTTAGAAACAATTTGTTTTTTAAAAAAGTTTTTTAACTTATATATATAAATTTTGGAGGAATGAACAATGTTACGCATCGCAATTTTTGTTGATGGCGGAAACGTTTTTCACACACAGTATAGAATTGATTATAAAGAGTTGGCAAATTTTTTGTTAAACAAATTTAATCAATGTGACAACTCTGTAATTGGGTTGAAGCGTTTCTATACAGGTGCACCAGTGGAGGGCGAAGTTTCTGAAAATGAAAGCCCTGAGGAATTTGTTGGGCGAGAGGAAAAAATTTCTAGTCAAAAGAAATTTTGGTACACAATGGAAGAACATATAGGTTATACTATTATAAAGCGACCATTGAAAACTATTAACAAAGGAGAAAAAGGAGAATTTCAAAAAGGAGATATGGATGCTCAAATCGCATATGAATTGCATAAATTCAAGGATGAATATGATGTCCTGATATTTATCGCAGGCGATAGTGATTACGAGCCTGTCTTAAAAGATCTGGCTAATAATTGTGGAAAAAAGATAATAATATTATCCACAAGAAAGGCAGTTGCAAAAGAGCTCATTAAGCTAACAAAACCAGCGCTGTCTAATATTGAATTCATTGATTTGGATGACATACGGGACAAAGTTAGTATGGAAAGGAGGCATGTACATTGAAAAATATAATTATCATGTGCATGCTCCTAATTTTTACTAGCGCTTGTGATGAAGAACAAATTAGTACTAATAATATGCCTACTGGCAAAGAACTGGATTCCATTGTCTGTGTCGCTCAAATAGCTAATTATAGCAATGGCATATTAGAGTCCATTGATGGCTTTGAGGGACTTGAAGATATTGATGATGTTGCTGAATATTGTAGAATTACAAATAGTGATATTGAAGGCATTATTATTAATTTTGCAAATAAATACTATGGAGGGCAATCAAGGACAAATATTGCTAGTGCATTAGATGATATTACTGATGCCCTTGCAGCACTTGGAGATAAGGCTGGAAATAATGATGGTATTTACTCTGTAGAGGAAAGGGCTAAAATGAGTGAAATAGTAGAAACTAATAATGGATTGTTTTTACTGTTTTGTTTATATGATGCCTATGAAGATACACCACGAAAATAAACCACTTGAACAAAATTGTTCAAGTGGTTTTTAATTTTTTGGAAATATTATAAATACAATTAATGAGGCTACTGTAAATTTGTTAAAGCATTTTTAATAGCAGTATCTAATGTTGTTAGTTCATCAGATGAGAAGTTCTGAAGTACAAAATTATGTCCAGATATTTCTCCTCGTTCTTTTCTACCCCCTGAGACCTCTACACCTAATTTAATGCGGGTAAAGTCTTGCGTTCCAATATTATCTATTATATTTTGAATGCCATTGTGTCCTGCCGCTCGAGAATCTCGTGTGATTTTATAATTACCGATTTCTATGTCTAGATCATCTGCTGCGACGGTTATATCTTCTGGGTCAATTTTATAAAAATCAATTATTGCTCGTACGCTTTCGCCAGAACGATTCATAAATGTTTGAGGTTTTACAAGGATATATTTTTCAGTATCAATAAATCCTTCAGATGTCTGGGCATTAAATTTTTTATCTAATGTGAATGTAGAGAATTCATGATTACTTTGTAGGACATCAACAAGGATAAATCCTGCATTATGTCTAGTTTTTTCATATTCTGAGCCTGGGTTTCCTAGGCCTATTATTAATTTCATATTTTCGTATTTTATGGTAGGGACAGGTCTTGTGCCTGTCCTTTGGTATGACACCCACAAGGGGCGTCACTACAAATAATTTATTTATCATTGTTCTGTGCATTTTCACTTTCCAATTCCTCTTGTGAAATTTCAGTGTATGTATATGCATCAACCATATCACTTCCTAGCAAAATAACAAAGTCAGTATCCTCATATTTTGTCTTTGCTTGGGTGTCTTTTTTTGCTGGTAGTTTTTTGATAAGTTCATCAAGTGAAAAAGTTTTTATGCCCCCCGTATTATCGATTATAGTTGTTTTGTTTTGTGTGTTGTAATTATTACTTTTTATGATAACGTCATCAAAGCCTAGAGATAATAAAGCAGTTTTGACTCTAGCTGATATAACATTTTTGCTTGTCGTATTGATAAGTATAATAGTAGGGGATTCATCTTCTATTTCGTCTTGTCTTTGTTTTATTTTATCAAGGTCAAATAAGTTTTTAGCTTGGTCTTGGATTTCAGCATAAGTTCCTGAGCGAGGGACTAATCCAGATATTCCTCCATGAGCATTATGATATCTAGCAGAGATAAGTAAGCTGCCAGACTTCCAAGCATCAAGGACAACATTATTTATATTGTGAGTATCTAATTTTTTGATAAGAGAAATAAAAGGTTCAATCTCATCAGGAGTGACATCTGTGTGAACGTGTTCACCAAGTATATTTAGGAGTTCAGTTATTTTGAGAGGATTCATAATTGTGCCAAGCGAAAATGCTTTGTTGCGAGCAGCTTGCATGACTTGTTGTTGTCTTTTTGCTCGTCCAAAGTCTCCCTCGATATCAGCATGACGAGTACGAGCATATTTAAGTGCAGTAGTACCATCAAATTTTTGTAACCCAGGATAAACTTCAAATGTTTCATAAGTATAACCTGCTCCAGGATATCGTTCATCTTTGATATGTTTAGGGACGTCTACATTTATACCTCCGAGCATATCAACAATCTTTGTGAAACCTTCAAAGTCAAGTACAAAATAATAATCTACATTTTGATCAGTTATTTTTTCAACTGAATTGATGATGTATTTTGCACCTTTATCATTTCGGAGGCCTGTTTGATAACGAGAATTTATCTTTGAATAAAAGCTTCCATTGCTGACCAAAAAATCACGAGGAATAGAAAAAAGTCCAACAGTATAATCCTCAGTATTTATACTTGCTAGCATTATAGTATCTGTGAGGTCGCCACCCTTTTTGTGAGTATTTGCTCTACCAAGTAATAAAATATTTATCCGACCAGTATCAAACCCATGTAGAACTTTGTAAGATTGAGGATTAGCAAAATTAGAAACAGTTTTCATAAAAGAATGTTTTTCTTCACCATCAGTTATTTGATTAATTGTGTTGTTGGTATTATGAATAAAAAATCCACCAGCAAATAAAATAGCTAAAATAAAAAGAACCAAAGAAATCCAAAAAATCTTTTTGCTACGAGTTTTTGGCAGAGACGCGATTAATCGCGTCTCTACACCGGAAGATTGTTTGATCTCTGAATATTCATCAAGAGTCTGAATTTTTTGAGTACGATTATGATTGGTATTAGAATAAGCACCATTCAAAGAGTCATTATCATGAAAATTACCACCACTGTCATTCCCGCGGAGGCGGGAATTTAGTTTGGAGACAGAAGGATTCTTTTTTTGTTTTCTAATAATGTCCATAACTGATATTATAGCATGTGATTTTTTGTAATTACAGTCCTTGACAAAGTAGTTAAAATATGCTATATTGTAGTGTTGGTAAAGTTAGTACAAAAGTTACTGCCATCAAAGATTTTAAATAATATTGAAATTTTTGATGGCGGTGGTGAGGTGGGTCCCACATAGGTCAGAGCCTAGCGGGTTCAATCCCCGTACTGCTTGCAACGATAGTCAGATTTATGTATTACATAAATCTGACTTTTATTTTTTGAAAAACAATCTAAAACCCCCTCTGTCCTATCGGACATCTCCCCCTTAAAAATGGGGAGATGTTGTTGTATTATGCATGGGCGTGAGGGCGGATGTACATTTTGTGATATGGACAAAAAGCCGTAAACATGCTAATATTTATAGTTAGTATTTTAACAATTTTTTAGTCGTTTTCTTGATATGTTCAAGAAATTTGTTGATCTGTATAGACGACAATTACGACAAATCGTAAACTATTTCTAATGGAGGATCCGTATGGACCGCTTAGAGAAACCTGATAATTCATCCCTTGAATTATTACGGAATGTTTTAAAGGGCGTGCTTGCTCTTGAGCAGGGTAAGTCCAAACAAACTTTCGCAAATCTGAAAAATGGTTTAAAAAAGGCAGAAGCTCAGAAATTAATTCCTCGCGGAATGCAGGAATTAGTACGAAAAGAAACTACACGTCTCTTGAATGGGATTGAGGAGAATATGATGATCGAAAAAACAAGTGATGTTATTACCATGAAAGCTGAACACTTTGTTACTTATTTAGAAAGTCACGAAGGCTTTGATAAGCATGATTTTGCAGAGTTATTTTGTGATGGTTATGTAGCGCGGGTTGATGAGTTTCGCAAAAACTCTCCAATTCACATTATCGGTACAATCAATATGCCTGAAAAGGTGTTTGATGCAACAGTTGATTTTCGTGGATTGATAATCTCAAAGCTTATTTGTGGGGAGACATGTTTTGATAACGGATTTCATGTTGAAAACGTTAAATCAGAACTTCGGTTAGGGACAGCCTTTTATGAAGGATCCGTAGTCATCAATAATTGTAGTTGCAATGTTTTCTTTGAATCAGCAAATTTTGAAAATGTTGAAATTGTAATTAATAATCTGCGAGTCGGTGATCAAAAATTTGTGCCAGAGATAAATTTTGGCTCAGCTAGTTTTATGTCTGTAACCTCTAATCAATGTTATTGTAGCATTGATTTTGATGCAGCAACATTTAATATTTTGAAGAAAGTGGTATTTTCTGAAGGGATTATTTTCAATATTAATTTTGGAACAGCTTCCTTTGGCACTCTGGAATTAGCATCTAAAATTATAGCTAATGAAGTTTATCTTGATAATTTTGGTGCAATGACCATAAAACTAAATCTTGATAGAGTCAAAAAGCTTTATTGTGGAGATGGCTTTTGTGATTTATATATGAGAGGACTTTGTGAAAAAGTGATTGTTAATCATGAAGAGGCTCATAATCTTAATTTCGTGTCAGCAACTATAGGCTCTATCCATTTCCGTAGTAGTCACAATCACGACCGTGATTCCAATATTGTCTTTGGTAAACAAGTAACTATAGATAGTGCAATTTTCTTTGAAGGTAATCATGGATGTTTTCCAGAAATTGAAGTTGATGATGAATTTAATTGCATTATGGATTTTTCTGGTGCAACATTTGATGATGTAGTAGAGTTGTCAGATTTTGTAAAGTGGCAGGAAAATAGAGGTAATTTAATTCTTTTTAAAAGAGATGGATTACCACTGAATATTTCTGATGTTAAATCTGATTAATTCATAGGAAAAGCATGTACCACCAGAACAGATAAATCTGTTCTGGTGGTTTTTATTTTTTCTTGCTCTGACAAGATGTTTTGTATATGATAGTATATGTAGAGTTATGAAAAAATTATAAATCCCTTCTCCTTTTGGGAGAAGGTGTCCGATAGGACGGATGAGGGTTTTTTGTTTGGAAATTGAAAAGTTTATATTTCTAAACCCTCACCCCTAGCCCCTCTCCCAGAGGGAGAGGGGAATAAATTACTGATTACTAAATAAATATGTATCTAAAAAGAATAGAAATAAAAGGATTTAAATCATTTGCGGCTGAGACTAGTTTTGATTTTTTGCCAAAATGTAATAGCGATGTTGAAAAAGGTTGTGGGATAACTGCTATTGTTGGTCCGAATGGTTCTGGGAAGTCAAATATTTCTGATGCTGTGCGTTGGGTGATGGGGGAGCAGTCTATGAAAAACTTGCGTGGTAAAAAAAGTGAGGATGTAATTTTTTCTGGTTCTGAGAAAAAAGGAAAATTATCAATGGCTAGTGTGGCGCTTGTATTTGATAATACTGATAAGACGATGCCGGTTGAGTTTGATGAGGTTATTATTACTCGTAAGATTTATCGTAATGGTGAGAGTGAGTATCTCATAAATGATGCACGAGTACGACTTTTGGATATTGTGGATATCTTGGCTAGAACGGGTATTGGTAAAGAAAGTCATTGTGTGGTTGGTCAGGGTATGACTGATGCGATATTAAACGCTACACCGATTGAGCGACGTGGAATCATAGAAGATGCGGCTGGTGTGAAACATTTTCAAATTAGGAAAAATAGAGCAATCAAAAAACTTGATAAGACAAAAGATAATTTGGATCAGGTGCAGACACTTATAACAGAAGTAACGCCACACCTTCGTTCACTTCGTCGTCAAGCAAATAAAGCTAAGCAAGGCAAAGAAGTTTTTGAACAATTGAAAGAAAAGCAACGACAATATTTTGGTGCTAAGTGGAGTAATTTATTTGAGGAGAAAACGAATTTAGAAAATCAAAGACAAGATGTTGGAATAACTTTAAAAAATGCTGAACGTGAAGTGGATAAACTTAGTGATCAGATTTTGGAAGAATCAAAGAAAGTTGAAGATGCTGAAAAAATAGGTGTTTATGAAAAAGAAAAAAGAGAGGTATATGTAAAATTGCAATCATTAGAAAAGAAAATTGCCGTTGCAGAAGGTCATATTGAAATTCAAAAGGAACGCAAAAATCATGAGGAAAAAGTGAAGAGCATTCCAGTTGATTTGGTTTATGTACAAAAGCAACTTGATGGCATACGTAATGAGCAAAGTGGTTTGGTAGATAGTTTAGAAAAAGTAGAAGATTTGAGTGAAGTAAAAGAAATAGTCAAAAAACTTAAAAAGATACATAGGGAAATAGATAGACTATATGTAGACGCAGGCAAAAAGCAGATTGAAGTTGTACAAGATGATTATGCTGATAAGGTGAAAAAGTATGATGATAAAATTGCGGAGTTAGATGAGCAAATTTCTGAACATGCACAAAAAGTTGTTAAGGTGAAAGAAAAAATAAAGATTTTAGAGGAAAAAATAACTAGTGCTGTGGCAGCTGATAAACAAGCTCGTACACAATTCTTTGCACTGGAAAAAGATCTAAGAGAGAAACAACGATTGCTGGATGCCATACGTGAGCAGTTTAATGAGATAAAAGTTAATATTGCTAGGACTGAAGTACGTGAAGAGGATGTTGTGTCGGAAGTTCGTCAGGAACTTGGTATTGAAGTTCAGGATTTGAAAGTTGCTGATGGAGCTGAAGAATTGGAGATGACTTTTGAAGAAATGGAACAAGCGGTTTATAAGCTTCGTTCTAAATATGAGCAAATTGGCGGAATTGATCCAATGGTTATAGATGAATATGAAGAAATGCAAGAGCGATTTGATCTTATGGCAAATGAGTCGGAAGATTTAACGGAAGCGATAAAGCAACTGAAAGAAGTTATTAAAGAGATGGATGAAAAAATTCATAAAGCTTTTGTGTCTGCATTTAAAGAGATTAATGAAGAATTTACAAAATATTTCAGAATACTTTTTAATGGTGGAAATGCAAAATTGAAAAAAGTTAACATTGATGTGACACCTCGCAAGAAAAAAGAAGATGAGATACAAGGTGATGTTGATATAGAAGTATTGCAAGATGAAGAAGATGACGAGGAAGAAGAAGTAAAAAAAGTTTCAACTAAAACAGAGGTTGGAATTGAAATAGTGGCGTCACCTCCAGGGAAAAAAGTGAAACACTTATCATTGCTATCAGGTGGAGAACGATCACTTACATCTGTTGCGGTGTTACTTGCTATCATTTCATATAACCCACCTCCATTTATAATTTTGGATGAGGTAGAGGCTGCACTCGATGAGGCAAATTCACGACGTCTTGCTAAAATTTTTGCGGAACTTTCTCATAGAACACAATTTATTATTATTACACATAATAGAGAGACAATGCGTCATGCGGATATACTTTATGGTGTAACAATGGGGAATGATGGTGCTACACAACTTTTGAGTGTGAAACTTGATCAAATAAAGAATGATGGAAAAATAGAAACTGAATCAAATATTGACAAAAAATAAAAAATGTAGTATTATTTTGTGAAGTTATTTAATATTTTTAAATATAATTTTTTTCAAAACTTTTATTTGAGAGGCCAAATTATGCGTGTTGCAATTCATGTTAATTCTGATGGATGGCAGAGAGTCATCAATCACATCGTAGAAGATCTTGAGCCTGCAGTTATGCCAAAAACTATTTCTGAAATGGAGTATGTGGCAGTTATTGATCTAGATCGTGTGAATATTTTTTGGGTAACTATTGATGCAGAATTGGTGCATTACAGTGAAGGTATAAGAAATATTGGATCTATGGATATTCGTGATTCAGATATTGTTACGTCTACATGGAATCTAATACAGGAGTACTGGGAGAGAGAATTTCTTGTAGTGGATAAAAATAGGTCTCTCATGTATGCGCGGCAGAAAAAAATTAGTAATTTTTAAGTGGTGTGACCAAATATATTATTAGGTTACGAAGTGGAATGCAATTTTTGCAAATATTATTGATTGGAGGAAAGAATGAAGAAAACTATAATGTTAATTCTTGTAATGGTTGGTGTTGGTGCAGTTGTGGGTAATGCTAATAGTACTGATGTAGAAGATAGTATGAAGTCTGGTGTTGGCAGAGTGCATAATGCTGCACTAGATAGCGTTAAAGCAAATTGGGGAAAGTGTCAGATAAAGCTACCAGGAAATAGCAGTGTGACAATCAAAAAGGTAGGCTCAACAGTTTTGATTGGACAAGAGGCACTGATTTGTACATCAGATGGATGGGTGAATATTCGATATTTGGGAAAGCCTTAAATATTAACTCAAACTCAAAGGAAGAAACTTCGAATTACATAAATGTAATTCGAAGTTATTTTTTTATCCATGAGAAATATTTGAACAAATGTGGGATTGACAAATAAGATTTTTTTAGGTATTCTTTTTATTACATGCATATTTGCTCAATTGGCAATTACGTCAAGAGTTAAATATAAAACTTCATAGGAGTACATATCTTGTGAATATCTAATTTTATATATTTTAAAAACTACACTATGTTAGTTATACGATTTAATCGTGTCGGAAGACACAATCATGCACAGTACAGGCTTGTTGTACAAGAAAAAACGAAAGCACCATCAGGAAAGCATATTGCAATTGTTGGAAGTTATGATCCACATTCAAAACAAACAGTTTTGAAAGAGGATATGATTAAGAAATTTTTGGCAAATGGAGCACAGCCGTCTGACAGTGTATATAATCTATTGGTTAGAAATGATATCATCAAAGGTGAAAAGCGAACTGTGAAATTGCCAGAGAAGAAGGTGGAGGAGAAAGAAGAAGGTTCTGAGGATGTTGCAGAAGAGAAAAAAGAAGAAGTAAAAGATGATGCTAAAGAAGAAAAGGTAGAAGAGAAAAAAGAGGAATCTAAAGATGAAAAGACTGAAGAAAAGAAATAGTTGACAGTTTCGCAATAGTGCGTTAATATATTGAAAGATTTTAAAAAACTATACGAGTATCCGCAGAAACAAGGCTAAATTTAAGTCCTTGTGAGGAAGTGCTAGAAACACAAGTTTATTTTGTGTTTATAGTGATTTAATTCTGTGTTTTGACGCAGGATTTTTTCGTTTAATAAATAAAACTATGCTTACACGACAACAAAAAGAAGAAATCGTTGCAAAGCTGACTGATGAAATCAAAGGAGCACCATCATGTGTGCTAGCTGATTTCAAAGGATTGGGAGCAAACGATATGGTTGAATTGAAGAAGAAACTACGGAGTGAGGGATCAACTTTCCAAGTAATCAAGAAAAAACTTCTTGCAATTGCTTTAAAAAATAATGGAATTGAGATTGATCCAAAAGATTACGAAGGTCAAATCGCAATCAGTGTATCAAAAGATGAGGTAACGAGTGCGAAAATTATTTTCGAAACAGCAAAAGAAAATGAGAATATAAAGATTGTTGGAGGATTGCTTGAAAGTAAAATCATGACTGCTGAGGAAATGAATGCACTTGCAAAGCTACCTACAAAGGACGAATTGAGAGCAAAACTTCTTGGACAATTACAAGCTCCTATCAGTGGATTTGTAAATACTCTAGCAGGTGTGCCTCGATCATTTGTACAGGTACTTGGTGCTGTGAGAGATAATAAAGAAGTGTAAAGTTCCATTTAATATTTATTTTTATAAATTAATTTAATAAGTTTAATATAATCATATGGCAGAAGCAAAAAAGACAGAGGAAACTACTGAAGAAACAAAAGCAGTAGAAGTTCCTAAAAAGTTTGAAAAAATCGTAAAAGAAATTGAAGAAATGAGTGTTCTTGATTTGTCAGAATTGATAACAATCTTGGAAGACAAATTTGGTGTATCAGCTGCTGCTCCTGTAGCAATGGCTATGCCTGGTGCTGGTGGAGAAGAAGCTGCAGAAGAAAAGTCAGAATTCGATATCGAATTGACAGCTATTGGTGAATCAAAAATCAATGTAATCAAAGCTGTTCGAGCAATTACAGGTGAAGGTCTAAAAGAAGCTAAAGGAATGGTAGACGGAGCTCCTGTAGTAGTAAAAGCAGGTGTAGCTAAAGAAGAAGCAGAAGAAATCAAGGGACAACTTGAAGAAGCTGGAGCTACAGTAACATTGAAATAATCTTACAAAAGAAAATTTCGCATGCACAAAAAACCACCCAAAAGAGGGTGGTTTTTGTTTGATTTAGCATCATTGACTTTTTAGTAAAAATATGCTATTATGTATGGTTGTGTTTTTTGTAATATAATAATCAGCTCAATTTTACTAGGGAGAAAAAAATGAGTCAAAATACAATGCTAGATGAGTTAGGGTTAAGTAAATGGTCCATTGATATGGAAATTGATGGTAAAGAAAAAGAATTTACAATTTTTTTCCACCATATTTACACAGGAGAAGAAGTTTTAAATCCAATGCATCTAATATGTACGGATTGTGGAGTTTCTATGGAGGCAGTTGAGTATCCAGTTATAGAAGTTGTGAGGATTATTGATACAACTGATACAACAAACACTCCAGTTGGAGTAGAAGAGGAAATTCTGAAAGGAGATCTCTTTGAACAAGTAAGTTCATCATTGCTGAAAAAAGTAGCCTCTTCTGTGCGATACGATGACTTGAATCAATGTTCTAAATGTATTATGAAGGCCTCTAAAATGGAGATGTTGAAAGATGTCTTGTTGTCCATGAAGGATGATGAAATGTATGAACCACGTAATAAAATTTAGAGCATAGAGGTGACCTGTCCATTGAGCATTGTCTCAAGGACGGGTTTTTTTGTTATGATTGTATATATGAAAAAGTAAATAAATATTTAGATTATTAGTATAATGAAAAATTACATCTAGCATTAAACATGAAGATACCAGAAGAAGTTGCTATGTCACAGCTTGACATGGTGTAAGAGAATTAGGTTGACTTTTTATTGATTTTGTAGTATATTTAAGTGTACTCGTAGAAGCGAGTTTTTTTATACAAATTTTTTTGTATTTGATTATAAATGAAGCACCTTAACAAAAAACAGGAGAAAAAAATGAAATCAACTTTGATTTGGATTATGGCTTCAATGTTATTTTTTGTTGGTGATGCATTTGCCGAAGAGTTCTACTGGTATGATATCAGTGGTGGAGACACTCTTGGCAAAATTGCCAAAAATGAATGTGGTTCGTATATGAAGCATATAGATATTGCAAAACTTAACAATCTTCAAGATCCATATGTTATATATAAAGACGCAAGATTGAGAATTCCAAATATTTGCAGGGAAGATGAACTAGTTGAGACAGTTGAGGTAAAGGATCGATCAATGGAAATTGATGGAATTACAATTGAACATGTTAATCCTGCACCCATCGGAATGGTTTCTTGGTTACAATCAGTTGGAGCAAGCTCTTATCGGGAGCAATACCTTGATGGAATTCAATTTTTTGGCAAGTATGAACACGCTTTGGAGATGTTAGAAATTGATATTGCAAATCTTAGATTCCTTAAGGAATCGGTTTTAGCAAACGAGGGTTTATTCAAATATGTAGAGGACGGATCTGGATTGAAGCAATGTATCATAGTTGGTGATTTGCCATCTGAAATGAAATTATTTCAGAGTGGTGATATAAGAAGTCGATTTAACGGGGTCATGGCAAAGGTATTTATTTTGCCCAACAAAGACGAAGTGTGGATTGCCCACAATTTTGACTTAATCTTTTTCAAATCTTCTATGAAGATATTTGAAGAAGAAACTGCAGATGAATTGTTGATGGCGGATGCTGTCATTAAAAAAAGGATTGAAATTGACATTTCTGATATTCAAATCATTGGAAATAAAACAGTTACATCGGGAGAGGTATCTTGGATTCATGAATCTCCTGTGAAAGATATGTATGTAGAGACACAAGAAGATGTCGATGGTTTTTTGGATAAGTACAAACAAGCCATTGATAAATTAGGATTGAAATGGGGTGAGGTATGCTCTTTGGTAGATCTCATTACCAGTAATGGTGGAGTTTTTCGACATATAACAGAGGATACAGAGTTAGTAGGTGATACTAGCTCAAAAGATTCTATAAATAATAAACTTGTAGGAGCTTTGGCAAAGGTATTCATTCTACCCAATGGTAGAGAGGTATGGCTTGCTCATGATAATGAGCAAATATTCTTGAAAAAACAGAGTACTATGAGGGAAGAAATGAAAATTATGGCGTTAGCTATGATTGAGAAATTCTTCAATACTTGATTTTAGTCATAACTTACACGCAATAAAAAGTGTAAGACATATATAGAAGTTAAACCCTTCTTTGAACATTGTTTCAAAGAAGGGTTTTTGTGTTACAATGGTGTATATGAAAAAAATAGATATCCTAACAATTTTTCCAGAGATTGTTGAGCCGTATTTGAATGGTTCAATTATGAAAAGAGCTGTTCAATCGGGTGCAGTTAGTTTTGGTGTTCATGATATTAGAGAATTTTCTAATAATAAACATGGAAATGTAGATGATACTCCCTATGGTGGTGGTGCTGGTATGGTTATGCAAGTTGAGCCAATTTATAATGCAGTTGAGAATGTAAAATCTAAAGTTAAAGATGATAATAAAAGTAGGGTTATTTTACTTAGTGCAAAGGGTCGTAGGTATACACAGAGAGACGCCGAGAGATTAAAAGAATATGATAATCTTATATTTATTTGTGGTAGATATGAAGGAGTAGATAATCGAGTTGCGGAGCATATTGCAGATGAAGAGATTTCTATAGGAGATTTTGTACTTACAGGTGGAGAGTTAGGTGCTATGGTTATTGCTGATAGTGTAGTGAGATTATTGCCTGAAGTATTGGGCAATGAAGATAGTGCTGTTTATGAATCACATAGTGAAGATGGATACAAAGAACATCCACATTATACAAAACCAGAAGAATTTAATGATTGGAAAGTGCCTGAAATATTACTTAGTGGAAATCATGAAAAAATTGAGCAGTGGAGAAAGGAAAATAGTAATAATACCATTTCTAACTAACCACTCCCCACCAAGTCTTGAAAATTCAGATTGTGGCTTTGACAAAAATATGAGATGGGTCTACGAACACACCTAATATTCTTATCTTCGCCACAATCTAAATTTTACTGCGACTTATGAGAACTGGTTAGTTAGAAATGATATAAAGATGATTATGTTCAAGAGGAAGAAAAATAGAATAATCAAACCAAAGAAAAAAGCAAAAACAAAAATTTCTAGAAATATTTTTTATGTTGCCGGAGCTCCTGATAAAATGCTTTTTGGAGTTGTGGGTATTTTGACTTTATTTGGAGTTCTTATGATTTCATCTGCTGGTATTGTGTATGCAGATGTTCGTTTTGATGATCCTTACTTTTTCTTTAAGAGGCAATTGATAGGTGTTGTACTTGGATTTATTGGTATGTTCATAGTTAGTCAGATAGATTATCATATTTATCGCAAATGGGCATTACTTATTTTTTCAGCTGCTTTATTTTTATTATTCCTAGTTCTTTTGCCAGGCATAGGTGCTGAGGCTTATGGAGCAAACAGATGGATAGGAATTGGTCCGATGTCATTTCAGCCAGCTGAGTTTATGAAATTAGCTCTCATATTGTATGTAGCAGCTTGGTGCGCAGGTAAGGGTAAAAAAATTATTACAGATTTTAATGATGGCTTATTGTCATTTTCTTTTATAATAGGACTTGCTTGTTTTTTGGTTTTGTTACAGCCTGATGTGGGAACTACAGCAATGTTGGTATTCATTGCATTAGGGATGTTTTTCCTTGCAGGAGCTAGAATATCTCATATTATGATGATTGTTGGAGCTGGATTTGTTGGTTTGATAATGCTTATTGCCATGGCGCCGTATAGGATGGCGAGATTTACTACATTTATAAATCCAGAGTCGGATTTGCAAGGTACTGGATATCAAATACAACAAGCTCTGATAGCAATAGGTAGTGGTGGTGTTATCGGATTAGGACTTGGACACAGTAAACAAAAAGGATTATATTTACCAGAGCCTGTGGGGGATTCGATTTTTGCAATCATTTCAGAAGAATTGGGTATGTTTGGTGCTGTTGGAATAATAATTTTATTTATTTTATTTGCATGGAGAGGATTGAAGATTGCAGCAACTGCTCCAGATGTTTTTGGAAAGCTGATAGCGGGAGGAATTACAATTTGGATTGTTGGACAAGCTATTATGAATATAGCTGCTATAACTGCATTAATGCCGCTAACAGGGATACCACTTCCTTTTATAAGTTACGGTGGTACATCAATAATGTTCACTCTGATTTCAGTCGGTATATTGTTGAATATTTCAAAACAATCAAAGTTAGAATAAAGTTGAATAAAGTGATTGAAATGATGTATAATGAAAACATATAGTAAATGAGTTACTAATTTAATCGGGTAAAAAAAATAAATGAGTGATAAAAAACGAATAGTTCTTGCTGGTGGTGGAACGGGCGGACATGTGTTTCCTCTTATCGCTGTAGCTGAAGAATTAAAAAAACAATATAATAATGAAGTTGAATTTTTGTATATAGGTACAAAAGCACAGATGGGTGATGTAGCAGAAGAGTCAATGAAAGAAATGGATATAATTACAAAAAATGTTACGACGGGGAAAATGCGTAGGTATTTTTCTATGCAGTATTTTTTGGATTTATTTAGAATTCCTTTTGGTGTAGTGCAATCATTGTGGTATTTGTTGATTTTTATGCCAGATGGAGTATTTTCAAAAGGTGGTTATGCGTCTGTGCCAGTTGTTGTAGCGGCTTGGATTTATCGTATACCAGTTTTGACACATGATTCAGATGCTGTTCCTGGATGGGCAAATCGTATTTGTGGTAAGTTATCACGTTTTGTTGCTGTTTCATATCAAACAAGTAAAGAATATTTCATTGATAATAAAACAGTTGTAACTGGAAATCCTATTAGACTTGATATGATGAATGGTGATATTCATAGAGGTCGTGAAAAATGGGGATTTACAGAGTCAAAAAAAGTGATTTTGGTGATGGGTGGCAGTCAGGGTGCACAAGTCATAAATGAAGCGGTAGTGAAAGTCCTTGCAGATTTAACTAGAACTTCGCAGGTATTGCATATAACTGGTGAAAATAATTTTGAAGATTCTAAAAGCATGGCAGCAGAATTTGGATTTAAATCAGGGCGTCATAAATATGTAGCTGTTCCTTTTTTGAATCGTGAGGAAATGGCTGACGCTTATGCAGTAGCAGATATTGTAGTATCTAGATCTGGAGCAAATTCTATTACAGAAATAGCAGCAAATAAGAAAGTTGCAATTTTCATACCTATTGCAAGAAGTGCAAATAACCATCAGTATATGAATGCATATGAGATTTCAAAAGTGGGAGGTGCAATGGTATTGGAAGAATCAAATCTTGGAAATAATATGTTAGTTGAAAACATAAATGAATTGTTAAGTGACGAGAAGTTACGAGTGCAGTTAATAGAAAATATACAATCTTTTTATCATCCAGATGCAACAATGAATATTGCAGCAGGAATTGAAAAAATGATTGAAGAAAACTAAAAAGTTGCTTTGAATTATAGAAATATTTATATGAAAAAAATCTACATAGTGGGAATCGGTGGTGCAGGTACAGCTGCTTTAGCTAAAATCTATAAAGAGAAAGGAAATGTGGTAAGTGGGTCAGATGAAGGTGATGGGTTTTATGTATCTAATCTAGTAGCAAATAACATTGAAGTTTTTGATAAGTTTGATGCAAGACATATTACAAATGATATTGATTTTGTGGTACATACTACTGCAGTTAAGACTGATAATATAGAGTTACAAAAGGCCAATGAATTATCGTTGGAGGTTTTAAGTTATCCTGAGGCTATTGGCAAATTGACTGAGGGATTAAAAACCATAGCAGTATGTGGAACTCATGGTAAAACTACGGTAACAGCATTAACAGCACATGCATTTATTGAAGCAGGTTTTAGTCCAACAGCTCTTGTGGGTTCAAAAATACAATCGTGGGGTGGTGGTGCTTATAGTGGAGATGGAGAATATTTTATTTTAGAGGCGGATGAATATCAAAATAAACTAGCTTTTTACAATCCTTTTTCTGTAATTTTGACAAGTGTTGATTTTGATCATCCTGATTTTTTTGAGAATTTTGAAGTTTATAAAAAAACATTTAGTGATTTTGTTACTAAAATTCCAGAAGATGGATTTTTGGTGGCTCACGGTGATGACGATGATGTGCGTGATGTGGCATTATCGGCTAAGTGTCAGGTATTTTTTTATGGCGAAAGAGAATTGAATAATTGTCGTATTACTGATAGAAAGGTTGTTGAAAATGGACAAGTGGTAACAGTGAAGTTTCGTGGAGAGAATCATGAGATTAGAACACAATTATTCGGATTACATAATGCAAAAAATGCAGTAGCAGCGTGGCTTATGAATTTACTTGTGACAAATGAAGAAGTCGCTGGAAGCGAGGGGATTAATAAGTGTGTAGGTACATCTCGTAGATTTGAAAAAAAAGGAAATTTAAATGGAGCAGTTTTGATAGATGATTATGCACATCATCCAGAAGAAGTCAGCGCAACCTTAAAGACTGCAATAGAGATATTTAAAGATAAAAATATAATAGCAGCATTTCATCCTCATACATTTTCTAGAACAGAAGCATTATTGGAAGAGTTTGCACAGTCACTCAGTATTGCAGACGAGGTTATAGTATTAGATATTTTTGCAAGTGCACGTGAAATAGTTGGAAATATTACATCACAAGATTTAGTGGACAAAGTGAATTGTGATAAAAAACAAAACATTCACACAGTAGATGAGTTGGCTGATTGGATGAAAAATAATTTAACAGAAAATGATGTATTTATAACACTGGGAGCCGGAGATATTTGGAAGGTTTATGATATAATTAAAGAATAAAAAAATTGTCATCCTGAACTTGTTTCAGGATCTCATGGCATCATAAAACTATAATTTTATGAAACAATATTGTGTGTATATATTAACTAATCAATATAATAATGTTTTATATATTGGAGTAACAGGAAATTTACAAAAAAGAGTGCATGAACATAAAAATAAACTTGTGGATGGATTTACTAAAAAGTACAATGTAAATAAATTAGTTTATTTTGAACAAACAGAAAATGTGATGAGTGCATTAAATAGAGAAAAACAATTGAAAAATTGGCATAAAGAATGGAAACATAACTTAATTACAGAATCTAATAGTGAATGGAAAGATCTGTCAGCTTCTTTATGACTTAGATCCTGAAACAAGTTCAGGATGACAATCTTTGAGTAAATTGATATTATTAATGTATGAATTTTGAAAATCTAAAACAAAATAAAATCGATAGATTAGCCGATGAAGAATTGGCAGATAATTTTGAGCATGAAAAAATAATTGAGAAGCAATTTGAAAAACCTCAAAAATTATATCGTGGTATGAGTAAAAAAAATATTCAAGAATTTGATCCTTCTTTAAATAAAAAATATAGAGATGGAAATGAGGGCTCTGTAATTTTTGCTACACCAGACAAGGCTTTTGCATCTATGTTTCTAGTGCCTGAAATGAATGATGGCTGGACTAATAAAGGTAAATTTGGTGATGTATATTATATAGTTATTGGAAGTGAAGAACATTTTAGGAAATTTGATAACGGTGGTAGCATTTATGAAATTGACAATTTTGATGATTTTTATTGTGATGAAAAAAAAGGAATGGGTGATTGTGAATGGGTTAGTAGGGACTCTGTGAAGCCATCAAGTGAAGAGCTGGTTGAATCTGCATTGGATACAATGATTGAAAATGGTGTGCAAGTATATTTTGTGGATAAAGAAGTTTTTATAAAAATACATGATTCAAGTGATCATGGATTGACTGTTCTACAAAATATGCAATCAGAAAATCAAAAACAAGGCAAAAACATAAAGAAATTAACTGATAATGATTAAGAAATATGTTAAATATACAAGAAAATATTTCATTGAGGAAATATACAACATTTGAGATTGGTGGTAATGCTAGATATTTTGTGTTTGCGGAAAGCATTGATGATATACAAGAAGCTATTAAATTTGCTCGTGAAAAGGAAATTAAACATTTTATATTGGCAGGTGGTAGCAACGTTCTTTTTTCTGATGATGGTTTTGATGGACTTGTTATAAAGATTCATATAAATAGCATGGTGTTGCATGGTGGTGAACTTATGTGTGGTGCTGGGACTGATTTGATGGATTTACTCATGTTTGCAACTGAGAATAGTTTGACGGGTGGTGAGAATTTAACAGGGATACCTGGGTCCGTAGGTGGTTCTGTGAGAGGTAATGCGGGTGCATTTGGTACAGAGATGAAGGAAATTATAAAAGAAGTACACGTATTGAATGCTAATACTGGTGAAACTGCAATATTTGATAATGAAAAATGTGACTTTGGTTATAGAAATAGTTTCTTTAAAAAGAATCCAGAATATATCATCATTAGTGTTACATTTATTTTAAATTTAGGTGATAAAAAGAAAATTGAAAGAGATATGTATAATATAATTGCGCGGAGGAACTCAAGACAAGTTCAAAATATAAAAAGTGCAGGTTCTTTCTTTGTGAATCCAAGTGTAGATGAAAAGGTTCAAAAAATGTTTGAGAGTGATACTGGAAGCAAATCTCATGGAGGAAGAGTCCCTGCTGGGTGGTTACTTGATTCATGTGGTTTATTTCAAAAAAGAATAGGTGATGTGCAAGCTGGTGTTCAGCATGCGAATTATTTCATCAATATGGGCGAAGGCACTGCAGAACAAGTCATACAGTTATCTGCAATGGCAAAGACTCGCGTAAGAGATGAGTTTGATGTACAATTAAAGGAGGAAGTGGTGTTAGCTGGTTTCTAATAATTATTAAATAATATTAAATATACCAGAGCTAAATATCACGCATTAATTTATTAATGACTAAAGATATGAATGTAGAATATTACCACAAAAATATTGATCCGTTGGGAGATGCTACTAGAGAATATATTGAAGAAAAATTAAATTCACTTGAAAAATTAACAGATATAAGAGATGCTCGTGTTGAGATAAGTCAACGCAAAGATGGGGAATTTTATTTAAATGTATCAGTTCGATCGGAGAGTGGATTTGAATATCGTGCAGAGGAAAAATGTCAAAATATAAATGCTTGTATAGATATTATTGAACAAGAATTAAAAGTTCAAATTAGAAGAGATACTGAGAAGGCAAGAGATTTGAAAAGGCGAGGTGGAAGGTCAATTAAGAAAAAAATGACAGTAGATGAAAATGCTAGATTTTAATATTTTTTAAAATAATAAAGATCCCTCAATTTGTTAATTGAGGGATCTTTTTGAAAATCTGTAATTATTTAGATTGTCTGTATAAATTTACCAAGTGACTTGAGTCAATGTTCATTTGTCTTGACACTGAAAGAACTTTTTTGGATTTGCATAATGGACAGTCAATAATAATAAAAGGTATTGTAGGATATTTGGATTTTTGTGTCTCTGTTCTTTCCCTGTTTCCGCGTTCCTTGAGTGCTTTGTTGTACCAAATATCACAAGTTTCGCAGTAAACGTAATTATTAGTGTTCATTAGAAATCTCCAAAGTTTATTTATTGTTATTAAATAGCAAATGGTTAATTTTTGAATAGTAAAAGTAATGTTGGAAAATGTCAAGATAATGATACTAAAAAACATTTGACGCAAATATATGTTTGATATATAGTGGAAGCATATTAAAAAACATGCGCATTGTTCGTGTGTTTTTAATTAGTTAAAATAGTAAAAAAGAAATATTATGTCAAGATTAGTTACAAAAGAAGGATTAGAAAAATTACAAAATGAATATGAAGAACGTACAGTTGCTATACGTCAGGAAATTGCGGGTGCTATAAAAGAAGCAAAGGATCAGGGTGATTTATCTGAAAATGCAGAGTACTCAGCTGCAAAGGAAAGACAGGCTGAAAATGAGACTCGTATTGCAGAGCTTGATGTTATCATAAAAGATTCTCGTGTTGTAGAGCATGATGACAGTGATGAATCAGCTCAAATTGGTTCAAAAGTTACTGTGAAAGCTAATGGTCAGGAGTATGTATTTGAAATAGTTGGGTCAAATGAAGCAAATCCACAAGAAAGAAAAATTTCAAATGAATCACCTATTGGACAAGCTCTTATAGGAGCAAAAGAAGATGATAGTGTTGATGTAGAGACTCCAGGAGGGACTGTTAAATATGAAATCATTTCTATTTCATAAAATTTAATTTTAGTGAATTATAGAGATGCGATTAATCGCGTCTCTACTTTTGATTTTTTTGATTATTTGAGGTAGTATGTAGGGAGTATTATAGTAACTATTAACCGTTAATTAATCTTATGAGCGAACAAGGAAATACTAAAATCAGTGAATTTGAAGAGCGAAAGAGTAAGCTCGATAGATTAAAGGAACATGAGATAGTTGCTTATCCAGCTAGTTCGGACAGAACTTATGTAGTTGGTGATATTTTGAATGATTTTGGAAAACTTGAAAAAGATGAAACTATTGTAACTGTGTGTGGACGACTTAGGTCAAAAAGAGTTCATGGTAACTTGTCGTTTGCAGATATAGAAGATGAAAGTGGGCGTATGCAGGTTGCTGTATCAAAGAAAGAAGTTGGAGATAATTATAAACCATTTGCAAAACTTATAGATGCTAGTGATTTTGTACAAATTACTGGTAAAGTTTTTACAACAAAAGCTGGTCAACAAACTATAATGGCAACAGAATGGAAATTGCTTACAAAAGCACTCCGAGGAATGCCAGTGGAGCATTTTGGACTTAAGGATGAGGATGAAAAGTTTCGTAAGCGATATGTTGATATGGTACTTAATCCTGAACTTCGTGACATGTTCAAGAGACGTGCGAAGTTTTGGCGTGTGATGCGTAACTTCATGGAAGAAAGAGATTTTTTTGAAGTAGAAACACCATCAATAGAAGTGACGACTGGTGGGGCAGAGGCACGACCATTTGCAACACATCACAATGATTTTGACATGCCAGTTTTTATGCGTATTTCAATTGGTGAATTATGGCAAAAGAGACTGATGGCTAGTGGATTTGAAAAAACTTTTGAAATTGGACGAGCTTATAGGAATGAAGGTTCAAGTCCAAATCATGTTCAAGAATTTACAAATATGGAATTCTATTGGGCATATGCTGATTATAAAAAAGGAATGAAAATGGTTACTGAATTGTATCGATATATTGCTCAGGAAGTTTATGGAACTACTAAGTTTATTGCTCGAGGATTAGAATTTGATTTAGCAGATGAATGGATTGAAATTGATTATGTTACAGAAGTAGAAAAGCAAACAGGAATAAATGTAATAACCGCGACAAATGAAGAATTAGGAGATAAATTAAATGAATTAGAGGTTAAGTATGCGGGAGACAACCGAGAACGTCGTACGGATGCACTTTGGAAATATTGTCGTAAAAATATTGCAGGTCCAGCATTTTTGGTAAATCATCCTGTGTTTATGGCGCCTTTGGCAAAGAGAAAAGCGGACAAACCAGAACAATCAGAAAAATTCCAGGTTTTATTAGGTGGTGCTGAAGTTGGTGCAGGTTATAGTGAATTAAATGATCCCATTGATCAAAGAGTTAGGTTTGAAGCGCAAGAAAAAATGTTGAAAGCTGGAGACGATGAGGCAATGATGCCAGACTGGGAATTTGTAGAGATGCTTGAATATGGAATGCCTCCAACTTGTGGTTTTGGTGTTGGTGAAAGACTATTTGCATTTTTGGAAGATAAGACTCTTAGGGAGGTTACTTTATTTCCACTTATGAAACCAAAAAACAATGAAAATGTAGAAGAAAGCATTAATAATATTGATTTAGGTATTAATCTAGAACAGGCAAATAAGCTAATTGATGAATATGTTACAACCCTACCAACAAAAGTGCACTCAGAAGATACTGAATCTATAATGCGAGAGCTAGCAAAACACTTTGGGGAAGATGAAGAAAAATGGGGCATTGTGGGATTGTTGCATGATTTGGATAGAGATGAAACTAGAAGTGCACTAGAGAAGCATACTATAATTGCATCAGAGTACTTGGAAAAGGCGGGTGCGAGTGACTTTTTGATTGAGACTATAAAATCGCACTGTTATGGAAATGGTAAAGTTGAAGAGTTAAATGATAAAGAACGAACAATAAGGTTGCAACATGCTCTGATGGCTGCCGATATGTTATCAGGTTTGATTTCTGCGACTGTGATGGTATCAGATAGTAAAGATATAAATAAGTTGAAGTTAAAGTCACTAAAGAAAAAATTCAAAAGTAAAACATTTGCAGAACGTTATAGTAGAGAAAAAATTCTAGAGTGTGAAAAAATTGGATTGTCTTTGGATGAGTTTTTGGAAATGGGATTAACTTCCTTGCAAAATATTAAAGATTAGTTTTAAAAGAGTATTTATGTAAAACAGGAAATAAAATAATTAATAAAAATAAATTAGTATGATTGGTGAATCGTCACAATTTAATACCCAAGAATCGGCAAGTTCAAAAAGTGAGCAGTCAGAACAAGATTTGATGAGGTTCATTGGTGAGCAAAATTATAGTGCAAATGATGTTGAGCAAGCTTTTCTTATTGCTAATGGTGATGAGAATGTTGAAAATAAAAATGTCATGAAATTAGCAGAAAAAATGAAAGAATTACTTGATAATGGGATGCCATTGAATAAACTTGGAGAAATTATTGCTGGTGTAAAAGAGTTGGAAACAGAATTAGTATCAGTGGTAAAGGATTATGTCAAAAAATTGTATTCATGTAGGTTTGATGATGAAAGTATGAAAATTTTGCAGCAGTTACCTGATATGGATAAAGGTGGTACATGTGTTATTAAAGTTAATGGACAACCGCAATACAGTTTTGAAATTTTAGGTGATAATGGACCACAAGAAATAAGAAATACTGTATTACAAGTATTGGATAAATTAGGGAATGCCGGAAAGCAATTCCCATTGCAAGCAGAGTTTCATAAAGCACGTTAAATAATAAGATATAGATCAGAAGTAAAATTTTATGACAATAAAGAATCTCAATTTTGACAGTAGTGCAGATTTTATTTATGAAGCTGGTATTTTAGCAAAAACACCTAGGAGTGGTTTTTGGTATTTAGGAACGGGAAAACAGAATGTGGCAGAGCATTCATTTCGTACGGCGATAATTGCATATATGTTAGCTCAAATGGATGAGTCTGTTGATAGTAACAAAGTTCTTGTTATGGCATTATTTCATGATTTTGCAGAAGCAAGGACGGCTGACGCTAATTATGTACATCAAAAATATACAAAAGTAGATGAAAAAGCTGCTATCAAAGATGCATTTTCTCAGGTATCATTTGGAGATGATGTAGAACAAACACTGTTAGAATTAAAAAAACGAGAAACAATTGAAGCGCAGATTGTAAAAGAGGCCGATAATTTAGAGTTGTTAGCAATGCTTAGAGATGAGCAGGAAAAAGGAAATGAACGTGCAAGTCATTGGATAAAGCTTACGGCAAAAAGACTTAAAACTCAAAATGGTAAAAAATTAGCTAAGCAGCTTATCGAAAGACATCCAGATGATTGGTGGTTTGATAGGGATGGGCAATGGTGGGTAGATAGAACTAAAGATAAAAAAGATTGAAAATAATTTAAATAGTAACCAGGTCGCTAGACATAGTGACTTGGTTACTATAAATTAAACTATATGAAAAAAGTAATGATATTTGGTACATTTGATAAAGTGCATGATGGGCATCGTTCTTTGTTTGAGCAGGCTGCTGAACATGGTGATTGGGTGATGGCTGTTGTAGCTCGTGATGAGACTGTTGAGAAAGTTAAGGGTAGGAAGCCTGAGTGTGATGAATGTGATAGACTGGCTGAACTATTGCAAATAAGTGTACTTGATGATATTATACTCGGTTCAACATGTGATGATAAATGTTGTGTTGTGCGTGAGCATAAACCAGACGTTATTTTGTTGGGATATGATCAAGAGCATTTCATAGATGAATTATACGAACTGGCAAATGAAGATGAACAAGACTTTGTGATAGTTAGAGCAAAGTCATATAATCCAGGTGTGTATAAGTCTTCATTATTAAATGGGGAGTAGTAAATTTTTTTAAATAATATATTAGATATGATTGTAGATGACGTAACAATTGAAGCAAAAGCGGGACATGGCGGAAGTGGTGTTGTACGTTTTTCTAAGATTAAATTTGAACAAGGCCCTGCTGGAGGAAATGGTGGAAAAGGTGGTGATATTATATTGCGAGGAGTTTCTGATTTGGGAGCATTGCGTCCTTTTCGACATAAGAAAAATGTAAAAGCTGGAGTAGGTAAAGATGGAGAGCAAAATATGAGGAGTGGCAGAGGTGGAGAAAATACAATAATCCCTGTACCAGTTGGAACAGTGGCACATGACCTTACTAGTGATAAAGTTTATGATATTACAAATCTTGGACAAGAAGTATTAGTTGTTCGAGGTGGTAATGGAGGATTTGGAAATCATCATTTTCGATCTAGTAGAAACACAACTCCAGAGCATGCAAATCTAGGAAAGCCAGGTGGTAAAATTGATTTGCGATTGGAACTCAAAATGATGGCAGATATCGGATTTATAGGGTATCCAAATGTTGGAAAGTCTAGTCTTTTAAATGAGCTTACAAATGCATCAAGTAAAGTTGCAAATTATCATTTTACAACGTTAGAAGCGCATCTAGGTGTGTATTATGATTTGATTCTAGCAGATATACCAGGACTTATAAGCGGCGCTGCTGAAGGTAAGGGATTAGGACATAAGTTTCTCAGACATGTAGAAAGAACACGAGTTCTATTTCATTTTGTGGCAGCTGATAGTGAAGATCCTGTAGCTGATTACAAAGCAATTCGTGAAGAATTGGAAGTTTTTAATCCAGAAATGATGAAAAAACAAGAATGGATAATAATAAGTAAGGCAGATGAAAAGACAGAAGAAGAATTGGCTGAAATAGTTGAAAATCTGAAAAAAGAAAATCCTAAGGTTGTAACTATGTCTATACTTGATGATGAAATGATGAAGGATGTAAAAAAAGTATTAAATGAAATACAAAATAAAAAATTAACAGGTGCAGAAGTTATTGAATAAATGCGTAAAATTAGTAAAAAATAATATGAAAAAGTATATAATAATCGTTAGTGTTTTTGTAGCTATTTTTGTAGTGGGGCTTATTTTTTACAAAACAAATGAAACTAATGATAATAGACGTACACAAAATAATTTTGCTGAAGCAAAAAGGATTTATGACGCAATACCGATTTGGCATAAAAAACTCCAAACACAGCAAGATATAAAAATTGGAGTTATAACAGATACACATGTACATCCAAATCGTATTGATAAAACAAATAAAGTAGATGATGCACCTCGTTACCTAAATGAAAAATACATAAAGGTGCTTGATAAGTTTGTAAGTCAGATGACTGAGTTTCAACCAGAATTTATTGTACATTTGGGCGATGTAATTGAAGGAACTAATGATGAAGATTTTGTGGGTATACAAGGACTTGAATTGGTTGAAAAAGAAATAAAAAAAACAGATGTGCCGTTGTATTGGGTGATAGGAAATCATGATCTGCGTAGTGTCACAAGAGAACAATTTAAAGAAACTTTGAATTTAGATTCTATCAATCAATCTTTTGATGTTGGTGATTATAGATTCATCATTCTTGATGCGAATTATAATGCTGATAATCTTCCACGTTCACCAGAGGGCAATTCTTATATTCGGGGCAATATGCCACCACAAGAAATTGAATGGTTCAAAAAGCAATTAGAAACAAATAAACGTGTATTCGTGTTTATGCATCATGGTGTATTTCAATCTAATACCCCTGGAGATTTAAAGGATGATAGTGATGAGTTCAAGATGAAACAGTCAATTAAAAATGCTGATGAATTACAGGATATTTTTGAAGAATATCGTGTTGATGGATTGTTTAATGGACATATGGAAGCACGTAGACATGAGAAAGTAAACAGAACTGACATTTATTCATTAACAGGTACAAAGAAAAGTGAATTATATCCACAATCATATTATGAACTCACTGTGACAGATGGACAACCAAACTTAACAATGTTTTATACGCCTATTGATTCAATTGAAATTAAAAGAGTAGATTTTGAAAGTGGTGAAAAATAAATATGAATTATAAAAAAGGATTAGAAAGAAATTTGTGGTTATACGCATTGTTACGTGTTTTTCACAAAAGAACATATCTTGCAGTGATTATTATTTATGTCACTGTATATGCAGGATTGTCTGTTGAACAGTTCGGTGTTATTGCTGCAATAGCTGCACTTGCGTCCATGGTTTTGGAGATTCCAAGTGGTTATATATCTGATAAGCTTGGCCACAAAAAAGCTATTATTTTTGGATCATTTCTCATAATGATTGCACCTCTTGGATTTATATTGTATCCGAATTTTTATGGTGTACTGTTTGCAACTGTTGTGTTTTATGCTGGAGGGTCATTTCATTCTGGAACAATGCAAGCATTTTTACATGAGACATTAATTGAACTTGGTCGTGATGATGAGTTTGGTAAAGTAGCAGCACGTGCACAGAGGTGGGGATTGTTTGGAAATATTTTTCTTGTTGCTCTGGTTCCGTTGACATACAGTATTGATCCACGATTACCGTTTGTAGTAGGCTTTATATTGCAATCCATGGGATTTATTGTTAGTTTGTTTTTTACAACTCCACGTAAAGAACACAAAAAAATAAATGAAAAAATTCACGATGGTTTTTTTGCATTATTAAAATCTGTGAATCATAGAGGTGAAATCTTGTTATTTTTCTTTCTTGGTTTAGTAACTGCTTTATATAATAAATTTCCAGAATTTAAAGAATTGTATTTCCAAGACATTGGTGTTCCAATGTGGTTTTTTGGTTTTGTATATTCACTTATGGGTATCGCGGGTATTATTTTGACATACCATGTTCATAAACTTGAAAAATACGAGGCAAAAACATTTTATTTAGCTGATTTTTTATTTGTATGTACTATCAGTATTTTGGTTGGACTGATATCAAATGTGTTTTTT
>SWBX01001236.1_pt1 | contig 40310 bp, 31 predicted proteins | sample 4693051 | NCBI WGS metagenome assembly SWBX01 (sample SAMN10267272, study PRJNA491770) | bioreactor metagenome | isolation source: DHS bioreactor inoculated with marine | place: Japan: Omine Ridge, Nankai Trough | reverse complement strand
TCACGCATATCCTGCCAGGTTGGCAACATCGATGTGGGGCCGAACCAGCTAAAGGTCTTACGTTGAACGACGAATATGTTGTGGCAGACGATGACGAAATGCACTAAGAAGACAGACAGCCAGACGGTTGCCGCCGTACGATGTATGATGGCTTCCACCTTCGGTCCGCCCAGGAGGGCAATGACCTTAGACGCCCACTCGGTATGAGAGAACAGCAGGGCGGAACCAGTCAATACCAGGATCATGGTGCTCACCGCAAACAGCAGGTGGATTACCCGCCAAGTAAAGCTGAAACGTCGGATGTAGATAGTCCCTTCCTGTGCCATATGTTTATCGAACCCCTTGCCCTGCTTGCGATCCATATACTCCCGATAGAGCCACAGGATGACGTGGGTCCAGAAAATGGCGAACACGCCGATGATCAATACCTTCATAAACATGGACGTCATCCACAGACCTGGGTATTTATCGTAATCATTCACGTTGCCGTGGGGATGGAAACCCAGGAATCCTTCCGGGGCATCCTCATGACACTCCTGGCAGGTCTTCAGGCGATTGTTTTGATGGACCATTGAGGTTGGGTCATCAACCTTCTTCAGAGCGTGATTGCCATGACAATCGTAGCACTTGGCGGTATGGGTATAGCCCAGCCGATTGACCTGTCCGTGGTAGGAAGACATATAGGTCTTCAGCGAATTCTCATGACAGCTGCCGCAGTTCTTGGTGATGGCGAGCTTCATTGAATCCTCTTTCGGAGATTCAATGTTGTGGGTAGTGTGGCAGTCGGAGCATACGGCGGCTTCACTGTTCTTTTTCTTGATGACTTCTGAACTGTGGACGGAGGTCATGTAGTCTTTCTTCTGATCCTCATGGCACTTGCCGCAGACCTCCGGATTCATCAGCCGGTGTTCCGCCCGCTGTTCGCTGCCCTGGGTGCCGATATTATGGACATCGTGGCAGTCAGTACAATAGGCGTTTGGCTTGGAAGGGTCATCCTTGCTGGGCCGTGCATGAATAGAATGCTCATAACTTTCCACTTGCTTCAGCACCACATCCAGGCGTTTGTATTTAGGGTCCGGATCGTCTTTCTGTTCTTCATACGTCTGCTTGTGACACTCTACGCAACTCACTTCGATGGGCAACTGCTCCTTATGTTCGCCAATCTCCATGGTGATATTGGTATGGCAACCGTTGCAGCGATGTTTTCCATGCACACTCTGTTTGAACATGTCCTCGTCGACAAAGATATTGCTTGTCGTGCCATCTGCGTAATGCCAAATATTATTATCCTCGTACCTGCCGTCCTCCGCATGACATTTGTGGCATTTATAATTTGGAATGAGGGGGTTGCCGGCCGTATTCAGTTTGGCCACACCTATTTCAGATTGGGCATGGGCAGCGGAAAAACCGAGCAGCAGCAGCATGAACAACTGCACTGCCCAAGTCTTAGTGATTGTTCGCATTATCAACTCCAGTCTCAACTACCTGTCAGTTGCTCTTACTGTGGGGCAAACCCCAGCGGCAAGCTGCGCTGCCAGCCACTGCCAGATGTAAAACGTTCCTCAAAAAAAACCCTCCTCCCCGCTAGGAGAGGAGGGTTATTTGCCATACTACGGCTGTTCTAAGAACAGGCAGGTTACTTGACGTTGTGACGGCGTGCCTTGAAGTCAGCCTGACGTTTCTTACGAGCTGCCTTTTCGGCGGGATCCATCTTGCCGATATACCACTTGTGCTCGTCCATGTTCAGCACTTCGTCCAGCACCTTGGCCAGGTTGGCAGATGCCTTCTTGTCTTCGGCGCTACCGTGCTTGCCGTGCTCAATCAGCTCTTTGATCTCAGGAACCATCTCATTGTAGAAGTTCTTGGCGAGATCGTAGGTGCCTTCCCAGTGAGTGATGTCCGGACCTTGCATAGAGGCGGCCATACGGGCGCGACGGCCTTCATGATGCCATAGCTCGAACCAAACCCAATCCAGCTTGTGGGTGAACTTGCCACCCTTCATCAGCGGCTTGGCGGCCTTCATCAGATTAATGCCGGGTTTACCGTACTTGCGGTTATAAAGGTCGACCAGAGCTTCATATTGTATGAAGAAGTTATCGGTCACACCCGCTTCGTGGCAGGCGACGCAGACATCTTTCATGTCCTTGCGACGATCTTCGAAGCTCTTGCCCTTGTTCTGCTTCTTGGACAGTGGCGGACGGTTGCTGATAGCCACACGGTCACCCACATCGTGGGTAATCGGCTGCTTGCGGGTTGCGCTCATGTGACAGGTGGCACAGGTCGGCGCAGCCCAGTAGTCCTCGCCAACGACCCACTTGGGGCTGTCCAGATTCATCTTATCTACGTTTGCACGGAAGGCGATACCATGCTTGGATTCATTGTAGATCTCGATCTGGGGATGGTCTGGGCCCATGTGGCACTTACCACAGTTTTCAGGGTTGCGGGCCTGGGCTGCGGAGAACTCATGGCGGCTGTGACAAGCGGAGCAGGCACCTTTGGAGCCGTCCGGATTGAGTCGGCCAATACCGGTATTGGGCCAGGTAGCCGGATCCAGTTTACCGCCTTCGTTCACCTTGACGATGGAACCATGGCACTGCCAGCAACCATTGACTGCGGCGGCGGAGTTGCCGTTCGGAAAACCGGGGGTAACGAACTTGTTATCACCTTCTATGACCTCGGCCAACATGTTGTCCAAGGACCCCATGATATTGCCCGCCTCGGCATGGTGTGATTTCTGCATCTCTTCCGCTTCATTCTCGTGGCAATTGCTGCAGTCCTTGGGCGAGACGATAGTTGAGATGAGTTTCTTCATCTTTTTTTTGTCGTGCACATAGGCATCTGGATCGCCCTCATCCGCTTGGTGGCACTCGTAGCAACCTACATTGGCGCCGTAATGCGCGCTTGCACCCCAGGCCTGTACCAGCCCCGGATTGTCCTTCTTGTGGCACTTCAGACATTGTTTAGTTTCTTCGGACATCTGTTTTGGCGGAGCGTTTACCGCCGCAAATGCCAACCCTTGGGAAAGCAGAAACGCAGTTGCGACCCCTAGTAACCATAACTTGTTCATCATTGTGAGCCTCCTATGCCATGTTGAATGAACGACGGTGTTGGCACCGACTACCAGGTCAAAAATAAGTCATCTACAACCTTTTTGCTTATAGCACCTGGCTTGCGCACTGGAACATAGTCCGCGCAGAAGACGCCCCCGCCCTTGGGAAAATCAATCTCTGGGAAACCGCCTCTGTAGAATAAGAATTTCTACCCACAAAATCAACCTATTTCAACGTACCCAACAAGGTTGAATGTAACCTCCACATGGATTCTGGCAGAGTGATACTGCAGACACCCCGTCTGACACCAAAAAACGTGGCTTATCTATCCCAATAACCCATTGGTAATGCCACACCGAAAATTGAACAACGGATTGCTGCAATTAAACAAGCAATTCCTCTGACTAATGACAGAGGGGTAATTGAATCCCACCAGTTACTTGTCATGACACTGGCAAGCCAGATCCAGTTGTTGATAAAAGCCATACGCAACTTTGATTATTACTTAAAGTATTGACTGAATGACTCAGGGCGTGAAGCGGACCTCCAGACATTCATATTTGGGCTACCATCCTGGGTATTTTATTCCCAGAGAGAGGAGAGCCTCAATAGCTGACTACAAGCTGATGGATCATTCCTGACGCAAACTTGTTGGTCGTTAGTAGCAGCAGAATTTCTAAATTCGTCTCTCTCTCGGGCCTTTACGATAAACGGGATCAAGTATAAGAAGGAACTTTTTCGGTCATTCCCAGCCTAATAAGGTACTTTGAAATGAGAATGAATCTCAGTATCATCTGGTTATATGCGCCAAGTTTCCGAAAAACTACTGGCTGTTCTGCTCACACTGCTGCTAGGGCTGTCTCCGCTGCAGGGTGTGATGACCGGTTTTGCCACTTCCTCCGATCAGGAGAAGAGAGTGCATCAATTAGCGGATATGCATAGTGACAAGGTTATGGACACTGACCATGCAACCCCTGATTGTGAGCAGTGCAATGTAGACGATGGCTGTACAGGCCTCAACTGCTCATCCGGTCAGTGCGCTTCCTGCGTGCTGGCGGTGCTTCCGGATTCTTCACATCCTATGGACCTTACTACCACGTCCGGGTTTATTCGAACGGACGGCGGTTTTATAAGCCAACTCTCCTCTTCTCTCTTCCGCCCACCCAAGGCCTGACTTCCCTGCTGCTGATCTCTGATTTTTCAGAGATCGTCTGATGACAACAGTTTGTCGACTATCTGTCAGCGGCACTGTGTTTGCTGCTGACTTGCAGAGGAAGAATAACACCATGAGTGGTATTAACGACCCTATATCCAAGAAGGGCGTCTGTCTGGCACGCCGGATTTGTACTTGGACTGGTAAGAGTGGGGGGGGTGCCACTGGGAGGAAGCATGCCCGGATTCAGCGACAAACTGAACAGCCAGCAGATCGATGACATTCTGGCCTGGCTACAGTCCCACTAGTCCAATGAGATCTATCGCGTTTGGCATGAGCGGAATGCTCAGGCCAGTAAATCCCTACAGCCAATCAACAAAGGCTAACGCTGCTATGACGCACAAAGGAGATAAATCATGACAAATAAAAAAATTGCGAAGCCAAAGAAATCCCCCAATCTCGGGAAACTGACTGCCTGGCTGCTGGTGGGAATCACTCTGGTGGCCGGCAGCATACTGCTCAGCCAGCAACCTGCCAGGGCGACCGATGTGGTGGTTTACAAAAGCCCGACCTGCGGCTGCTGTAAGGAGTGGGTGAGTCATCTGAAGGAGAACGGTTTTTCGGTAGCGGTTCATAACCGGCGCAATATGAATCCGGTCAAAGCAGAGCTGGGCGTGCCGCGTAACCTGCAATCCTGTCACACGGCCAAGGCGGACGGCTATATCGTCGAGGGGCATGTCCCGGCTGATGAAATCACCCGTCTCTTGAAAGAAAAACCCCAGATAAAAGGCCTTGCCGTGCCCGGCATGCCCATGGGTTCACCCGGAATGGAAGGGCTGAGGAAAGATCCTTATGAGGTTCTGACCTTTCAGCAAAACGGGAAAACGTCCGTTTATGCCAGCCGATAATCGGTAGGAGATAAAAATGCTTAAGAAGAGTTTTGTTTCAGTCATCGCTCTGACGCTGTTTCTGGCAACGGCTATCGCAGGGGCACATTCGCCGCCGGATAATGCGAATGTCTATTTTGTGAATATTGCGGATGGCGATGTGGTTGAGAGTCCATTTAAGCTCGTATTCGGAATCACTCCCGCTGGAGATTCTGCTAAGGACAAGCACAACGCTGGTCACTACCATCTGTTGGTGGATGTGGAACAGTTGCCGGATATGGATGAAGCCATACCGATAGATGCACACCATATCCATTTCGATCAGGTGGTGCTACGGGAAGAGGAAAACGGCGAGATTACAGTTGCATTCATGGACCCGGAGGCGATCTTGAAGCTGGTAGATCAGGAAGAGATTGGAACACTTGCTAAGGAGGTGCGCTCACGTCTGGAAAGAGTGAGGCAGGCGCTGGGAGGAATCCAAGCAGATTGATCAAAATCATAACTTGACCTGTGCGTAACACACAGGTTGTACGCTTAATACAGGCCTCCGGATATCGGTGGTTATTTGAATTTAACAGGAGATAAGTAATGAGAATTGTAAAGATGATTGTAATTTCCACCCTGACTTCTGCAGTCTCATTGGCTGCCGTGGCAAGCCCTGCTGAAGACACAAGGGTAGAAGAAGCAGCATCTGAAGCTATTCACATGATGCGTAGCCAGCAAGGTGGCATGCCCATGATGCAGGGCCAGCAGGGCGGTATGCCCATGATGCAGCAGAGGCACACCATGATGCAGGAGCATATGAAAACAATGGAAACTCACATGGCCAATATCGAAGCACTGCTAAAACAGCTGGTCGAGTTGCAGAAGAAATAGCAGATAGGCGGCTGGCAGGAGGATTAGAGCGATGCTCACAGTTAACGAACTTGCGATACAGAGTAAAGCACCGACTCATGTGGTGCGTTATTACGCACGCATCGGTCTGATCCAGCCTGCCGGGCAGCAGGAGAACGGCTACCGGCTGTTCACGTCCAAAGATGCGCACCGGCTCCGTTTTATCCGCATGGCCAAACATCTTGGATTCACCTTGAACGAGATCAAACAGATCACCCGTCACGCGGATACGGGTGAGTCTCCCTGTGACGACGTGCGGAAGATAATCCAGCATCGTATTGAGGAGAACCGGGCCAAGATCGAGGAGATGATGAAACTGCAGGTTCGCATGGAACAGGCGCTGGAGCAGTGGAAGCATATGCCAAACGGGATTCCCGATGGTCACAGCGTCTGCAATCTCATTGAGTCGATCGAAGGCAATGAAGATAAAGAACCCTGTCATACAGAGGCGGAAGGAGACAGCGATGGGACATCCAGCCAAGAAGCCTGAATCCTGGAATGGTGTTGATCCGGTCTGCGGCATGGATGTCAGCGCAGAGGGCCCCCACCGTTACATCTACAACCAGATCGAGTATGGATTCTGTAGCGAACACTGTGAGAGAAAATTTGCAGCCGATCCTTCCCGCTATCTGAGTGGAGAGGAAATGGATCAGGCGGCAGAGCATGGTCATGACGAGCGTTGTCACTCATGTCATCCGGAGCAAACTGGTGAGGAGCCGGTTATTGCCGGCGTCGTTTATACCTGCCCCATGCACCTGGAGACCCAGGAGGCTCATCCCGGTCCCTGCCCCAAATGCGGCATGGCCCTGGAGCCACGCACCGTTGCGGTAGAGGAAAAGAACGAAGAACTGATCGATATGAGTCGGCGCTTTTGGGTGAGCACCGTGCTGGCCCTGCCGGTGTTTCTGCTAGCCATGGTGGCGGATCTCGCGCCCGACTGGATGCCGGACGGCCTCTCCATGAAGACGGTGCAATGGCTCGAGTTCACCCTCGCTACGCCGGTGGTCCTCTGGGGTGGATGGCCCTTCTTTCTGCGCGGCTGGCAGTCGGTGGTGAACTGGAATCTCAACATGTTCACCCTGATCGGGCTCGGCGTGGCGGCAGCCTGGAGTTACAGTGTGATCGCCTTGCTGTTTCCCACTATCTTCCCCCCAAACATGCTGCACGAAGGCGGGACGGTTCCTGTCTACTTTGAGGCGGCCGCTGTGATCATCGCCCTGGTGCTGCTGGGCCAGGTGCTGGAGCTGCGCGCCCGCAGCCGCACCAACGAGGCCATCAAGCTGCTGTTGGGTCTGGCCCCTAACACGGCGCGCATTGTGCGTAATGATAGCACCGAGGAAGACATTCCGCTGAAACAGGTCATACCCGGCGACATCCTGCGGGTACGGCCGGGTGAGAAGGTGCCGGTGGATGGCGTAGTGACCGATGGAACTAGTGCTGTCGATGAGTCGATGGTCACCGGGGAGCCCATCCCGGTCGAAAAGACCGCGGGTAAATCCCTGATTGGCGCCACTGTGAACGGCACCGGCAAGGGGGCGACCCTGGGCGTGTTGATCAAGAACGCCGAGGCCCTGGAGATCATGGAGAAGGTCGACACCCTGGTGGTGGACAAGACGGGCACCTTGACCGAGGGCCAGCCGCAGTTGGTCTCCATTCAGGCTTGCCAGGGGTTTGAAGAAAATGAGGTGTTGCGTCTCGCCGCCAGCCTGGAACGGGCCAGCGAACATCCGCTGGCTGAGGCCATTGTCCGTGGCGCCGAGGAGAAGGGCATCCAGTTGGCTCCCACCGACCGGTTCGAATCGATCACTGGCCAGGGCGTGACCGGCACTATCAACGGGCGAACGGTGGCACTCGGCAACCTCAAACTATTTAAGGAGTTGTCTGTCGATCTGGGTAATTTGTCGGTAGCGGCGGAATCCGGTCGCGCACAAGAGCAGACCGTCATGTTCGTGGCCATTGATGGTAAGGCCGCCGGACTGATCGGTGTGGCCGATCCCATCAAGGCATCCACACCACAGGCCATTCGCGATCTGCATGCTGAGGGCGTGAAGGTGGTCATGCTGACCGGCGACAACCGCACTACGGCACAGGCTGTGGCCGGCAAACTCGGTATCGACCGAGTCGAGGCCGAGGTGTTGCCGGATCAGAAGGCTGAGGTCGTGAGGAAACTCCAGGCGGAGGGCCGCACGGTCGCCATGGCGGGAGACGGCATCAACGACGCACCGGCCCTGGCGCAATCCCATGTCGGCGTGGCCATGGGCACAGGCACCGATGTGGCCATGGAAAGTGCCGGCGTGACCCTGGTCAAAGGTGATCTGCGTGGCATCGTGCGTGCCAGACGGTTGAGCCGAGCGACTATGCGCAACATCCGGCAGAACCTCTTCTTCGCCTTCATTTACAACTCCCTCGGTGTGCCAGTGGCGGCCGGTGTGTTGTATCCCCTGTTTGGCCTGTTGCTCTCACCGGTTATCGCAGCCGCCGCCATGAGCTTCAGTTCGGTGTCTGTGATCAGTAATGCACTCAGACTCAAACGTGTAGAGATTTAACGAGGAGACTTATCATGATGGGAGATGGCTTTGGAATGGGATTTGGTGGCGGCTTTATGTGGTTGTTCTGGATTCTGCTGATCCTAGTAATTGTGTGGGTTGTAAAGGCGGTAGCAGGGAGTAGTAATAATCCACCTGATAGGCAGAAGTCTGCACTCGACATCCTGGAGGAGCGCTACGCAAGGGGTGAGATTGATCAACAGGAGTTTGAACAAAAGCGAAAGGATTTAGGTGGCTGAAGAGAGGAGTGAGTAATGAAAATGCAAGATCCGATGAAACCTGCAGATACTTGGGAAGTCAGGCGCAGGATCAAAATACCGGCACTAGTGCATGCTGCCGATGCGGTGGCGGTGGAACGTGCAACCAGCGCGTTATCGGGTGTTCGCAAGGTGGCCACGGATGTGGACAAACACCAAGTCGTTGTGCAATACGACGCCAGCCAATCGGCTTACCAGGCGATTGAGGAAGTCTTGAAAAATACCGGCTTTCCACCATTGGACAGTTGGTGGAGCCGGGTTAAGAGCAATTGGTTTCAATTTTCCGACACCAATGCTAGAGACAACGCAAAGGCACCACCCCCTGCTTGCTGCAATAAGCCACCAAAATAATGGGATTGGTGATGCATTTGTGGTTACACCTGACATGAAAGAGGGCCGGATGAGCCCCATTATTCGACGAATCCTTTTAATTGGGTTGTTCGTACTGGCGCTCGTGTCTGCTTACTATGTCCTTAAGGAGTTCGGGATACTGGCCATCGTGACGGATGCCGATCAGTTGAGAGTCTGGATTTCGCAACTAGGGTACGGCGGTCCGATCACGATCATCGCTTTGATGGCGATAGCCATCATTATCAACCCCATTCCCAGTGCACCCATTGCTTTGGCCACCGGAGCGGTTTATGGGCATACCTGGGGCACCATCTACGTGGTGGCGGGCGCCGCCACAGGAGCACTGGGTGCTTTCTGGATTGCTCGACTAGGTGGGGGGATGGGATCATAATCCGGGTTGGACTCTCGTGTATTGCTCAGCCATGCCTTCAGGTGATGCTGTACCGCCTGGTAGGTTGCCGTGCGCTCTGGCCTTCGGCGCTGGTATACGCGGGTTGCTGGTGTAGGCTTTGGGTGGAGAGCAGCGCAGACAGACATCCTTGTTGTCGTTCCTGTCGATTGACATGCCCTTAATCATAGAGAACCAATAGGATTTGAGAGCATATATGCCACTATCATAGACCCTAACCTGGAATCCATTTCCAGTTAAAATATTTACCTACAGCCTCAGGTTGTTGGGGTTATCGTCGACGATCAGGATATCTCCTTTAACGCTGTCATGTGATACTGTCATTTCTTTATTACCCACTTGGTATTTATTGAGATTACTCTTTACGTCCAAGAATATTTCCAAGTTCCTCAAATTGATAATTCTCTAGCAGCATGCGTAATGCATTGGCTGTTTCCTGGTTTATCAAATAGATCTTTTCAATAAGTGAAAGACACCTGTCCTGATCAAGCCTGGCAGCGGCTTCTAAAAGATTTGCTCTGATATCTGCAGGAATTTCAGCAAGAGCTTCTGGAAGCAAAATATCTAAAGCCTTTTCAGGTGCAGAAGATAGTGCCACTTCTTTCTCTTCTTTCTCTTCATAAACAAACTGGACCCCAAGATGTTTTTTCATCGCCGCATAAAGTTCCTCTTCTTTGAAAGGTTTCCGGATAAACTCATCACAACCAATATTGAGTATCTCCTGGCGTTCAGATTCAAAGGCATGGGCAGTCAGGGCAATGACCGGTGTTTTTTGTCCTGCTTCGGTTTTCTTGATCAGTTTGGTGGCCTCATAACCATCCATAACCGGCATGCGCATATCCATCCAGATCAGATCAGGATGCCAGGAATTAAAAGCCTCAACACCCTGTTTCCCGTCTAAGGCCTCCTGTACCTCAAAGCCGACAGTTTTGAGTAATTTGGCAAGAAGTTTACGGCTTTCCAACATGTCCTCGACAATAAGGATACGGAAAGTGGGCTGACCCGGAGCAAGACCGACAACCCGTCGTGAACTCGAAATATCGTCAATTTCAGAAGCATCAGCCCTGCCAACCGTGACAATGAATCGAAAGAGCGATCCGCTGTTGATTTCACTCTCGACTTCAATACTGCCCCCCATCAGATTTACAAATTGACGGCTGATCGTCAACCCTAGCCCGGAACCTGTTTTTTTGTCTCCACTGAAGTCAACCTGGGTAAAGGGCTCAAAAATCTTTTTCAGCTGATCAGTGCCAATACCGATGCCTGTATCTTCAACTTCAAACTGAAGCGTCAAGATATCTTCCCCTGCATCAGCTGACCTCACCCTGAGCGTCACACCTCCCGTTTTTGTAAACTTCAGGGCATTGCCAAGTAGATTAATAAGCACTTGGCGCAATTTGCCATCATCGGCTTTGATATAGCGGGGTACGTCGGCATCTTTTTCCATGCTGAAAGACAGGCCTTTTTCAACAGTCCGGCTATAAAACATCTCTGAGATGCCCCTGAGAAAAGCATCCAAATCGAAACTCTTTTCCTGCAAAGTTGTTCGACCAGCTTCGATTTTAGCTATGTCCAGTATGTCATTAATGAGACTTAAGAGGTGTTGGCCGCTTCGACTGATGATGGCGATCTCCTGCCGCTGCTCTTGACCAATTGTCATGTCACACTTCAGAATCTCTGTGAAACCCAATATGGCTGTTAAAGGCGTACGGAGTTCATGGCTCATGTTGGCCAAAAAAACGCTTTTGGCCTGATTGGCTGCTTCTGCTTTGACAAGTGACATTTCACTTTCCAATCGTTCGGTAATATCTTCTACCACCTCGATAAAGCCTTGACTATCGCCATGCTCGTCTTGGACCGGAAAGGCCCTGATTCTGACAGTAAAGCTGCTGCCATCATCTCTTATTCCTTGTGTAACAGCCTCTTTCGATTGGCCGGTTGCCATGGCCTCCACACCCGGACAATGTGGACAGATATGATCTCTTTTTTCAAACTCGACAAAACATTTTTTGCCATGAAAATAACCAGCAGGTTTGTCGAACATTTTTTCTTGGGCGGAATTGGCCATAATGATCTGATGATTGCCGTCTATCAAGGTGACGCCTAACTCCATATTATCAACCAATGAACGATATAACTCTTCACTTTTTTTGCGGCGTTCAACCATATCAATAAAAGCTGCGGCAAGCTGATTGGTTTCCAAACTGGAACTTATTATACTAACCTCACCCTCACCCTCATCTCTCCCTTCACCAAAAGCTGTAACAAATTTGGTTAAGCGATAGATGGGGTTGGTAATTTGTCTGCTCAAAAGGAGTGTTATCATCAACAAAAACACTGCTATCGCTAGTGTGATGAGTAAAGACCTTACCCCTCGTCGATTGGCATTTTTTAATACTTCGGCCAAAGGAATTTCAGCTAGTAAGGCAAGGTCTAAGGAAATAATGGGGGTATATGCCCCTATCACCATTGCGCCGTTATAATTAGGGTAGACGCCGCTCCCTTTCTCTTTAGATAAAGCCTTGGTGGCACCTTCCGTAAAGATGCCGGAAAGGATTTTCAATCCATCTTGGTCAGAACTTAAACTTCCAATATGCAGGTTGGCCCGGTTAACCAAATATAATTCCGCCCCTCCAATCCGGGAGGCATTACTTACAGAACTTAAAAACCGGTTGATGTCTACCCAGCCGACAATAACTCCTAGAAGTTTTCCTTCCTTAACTGCGGGAGTTGCAAGGGCCATAATTGCCTTTTCAAGCGCTAAGGAATAATGAATTTTATATAATGTCGGACCTTCCTTACCTAACTTGAAATAAGGTTTTTTGGAAAAAAACTTACCAAGATGGTCCCGATCACTTGAGGCCAGAACTTCTCCGGTTTCAGGGTGGAGAAATAAAAAGGTCTCAATTGTCTGGTCAGGTTGGTTTAGCTGCTGAAAAACATTATGCAAGCCAGCCTGGCCTGCCTGCCAATCACTATCATCAGTAATCATCTCGGCATAAGAGAGTATTTCTGGCATTCTGGCCAATAAAGTCAGTTGGTCCAAGTAATGCTTAGAGTGAGCGTCTACGTTCTCTGTGATAATATTAACAGTAGAGTATAGATTTCTTTCTGTAGATCTTAAAAGGTCATCTCTTCCTTGAAGATAGATAAACACTCCCAGGGTAATCAGCGGAAGAAAGGTAAAAAGCAAGAAAATTACCGTCAGCTTTGTCTGTATTTTCGAATTGGTTAACATTAGCGACTGGGGTGGTATATCTCGGTTAAGAATTGATCGGTAAAAACCTCATCTGCCGAGAGACGTTTATCAACTAAACCAACCTCCTGGGTTAGGGCGCAGATCTCGTGCCAAATGTCTTTTTCCATCCAACCTATAGGAACCTCACCCGTATGGACATATGGAATAGTCCTCCTAAAAAGACCTTTCTGGTGTGTCTCGTTGGGGGTTTTCATGTATTTTAAGGTAGCCGACACCGCTTGGGCTGGATTTTTAACCGCCTCCTCCCACCCCTTCAGGCTAGCGGTCAAGAATTTGTTCACAATATCCGGGGAATTCTCAATGAGTTCCTCCGTTGCATAGATCACATCATCATAAATCTGTACGCCGTAATCGATGGGATGAATCACGTTGACCGGATAACCTTCCACCTCTGCTTTGGTAACAAGGTTGGTATGATAACCACTCCACACATCAACTTCCCCACGGTAAAGCTTTGACATATCGATTGAAAATGGCTGCAACATCATCTCCGTTTCCGACATGCCGACCTTTTTCAACATCCCTCTCAATTGAATTTTACCTGTTGGAACAAGAACTACATTTTTCCCCCTAAATTGCCTTGGATTCTTAATCCCACTATTTTTTAAGGAAAACCAGACAATGGGGCTTATTTGGTTTATTGCCGCCACTGCTTTTACAGGAATTCCTTTAGATCTGGCAATGACGATCTCATAAGCGTTCGTAATACCGATTTGACAGTCAGTATCCTTAAATTGCTCCTGCCAATTAACTTTCGGACCGCCCTCAACAAACTTTATATTAAGACCTTTGGATGAAAAGAACCCCGATTGCTCAGCATAATAAAATCCAGCAAATTGAGCTTGGTGAAACCATTTCAACTGCAGACATAGATCCTTGGCAAATAAAGATTTTGCAGGTGTTAATAAAATAATTACAAAGAATATGAAAAGGAATGTTAGCCGCTGTGCCATAATAATTCCTCCCAAATAAATTTGCTCAAAATTCGAAAAACATACTTACTCCCCGCAGCTTACCCTTTTGCCAACTATTCAAGAGTTGCACTTACAAATTGAATTTACGTCTTCTTCACATTGCTGCATCACAAATCAAGGATAAGAAAAATGGGGAAATGTGGGCTATATAACGAACACAAACGGGCAATAAGCTATATAACGAACACAAACGGGCAATAATCATAAGGATAGGAATTTCAACCCATAAAATCAACCTATCTCACGCCCAACAAGGTATCGTGTAACCTCCACATGGATTTTGGCAAGCGCAAAGCACTTCTTTCCCTGCCCATTGTCGGTATAACGATGAAAATCCACCCCAATATCCCGTCAGACCGAGTAAGAGGCACAAGTGTCCCAATACAGGTCAAGAAGTACCTGCGATTTTTGCACGACGGGTGAGACCTCTGGCGCACAATCCGGCTCCCAGATATGCCGCAAGATACGCCCGACAGGTTCCAGTTCGGTGACCGCCGCACCTTGGGCAGAACAGCAGGCAGAGTTCCTTACCGCCCACCGGTGCGACGCCGTGCAGGGTTTCCTGTATGCGAAGCCCATGCAACCGGAAGATGTGGTCAAGCAGTTTTCTTAAACTCGTGTAAAAAAAGGCGCATCCCAAAGGGCGGCGCCTTTTCTATCTGTCCCGATTATTCCCGGGACATCCACACCGTGGACTTACTCCTCGGCATCACTTGGCAGGTCTTCAGCCGGATCATAGCCTTCGGGCAGGCTGTGGGCGATACCCTTGTGGCAATCGATGCAGGTGTAGCCCTCTTCGATGGCCTCGTCGTGGCGATCGGCGCTACGCTCTTCCTGCTTGTCGAAGTCCATGGAATCGAAGTTGTGGCAATTACGGCACTCGCGGGAGTCGGTCTCCTTCATGGCACGCCAGACATTCTGTGCCAGTTCCAGACGTTTCTCCTCAAACTTCTCCACCGTATCCACGGTACCCATGAACTTGTGGTAGAGCTCGTTACTCGCCTTGATCTTGCGCACAATCTTGTGAATCCAGGGTTTTGGCACGTGGCAGTCAGGGCAGGTGGCCCGTACGCCGGTGCGGTTGGTGAAGTGGATCGTCTCCTGCAGTTCCTGGTAGACGGCCTGCTCCATCTCGTGACAGGAGATACAAAACTCTTCGGTGTTGGTCGCTTCCATTGCGGTGTTGAAACCACCCCAAAGGATAATACCGACAACAATGCCGATCAGTAGCAGTTTAAAGGTCTTACTCTTTGCTTCTTTAGTCATGATTTCACCGGTTATGCGTCGTTTGTGGCTTGGTTATTACAACACCCTTACCAGGGCTTCATCAGAATATATTAAAACATGTTACAAGCCCAAGAACCCTCCCCCGGAGGGGGGAGGGTTTTTACGCGTACAACTAACTCCAGGGGGTTACTTGGAACCCTGGAAGTTGTTCTGCACCAGCGGATCTGCACCCATCTGAGGCGCGTGGCACTGGTTGCAGAAGTAACGGCGGCTGGAGATGGTCTTCAGCGTCTTGCCGTCACGGCTCACGTAGTGGCTATCACCCACCTTGGGAGACTTCTCTTTCTTGTAGGTCTTTTCACTATGGCACTTCATGCAGCCGTTGTTCTTCAGGTTGATCTTGTACTTTTCAACCTTGTGGGGAACCATCGGAGGCTGCTGCTTGTAGCTGCGCTTAATACCACCCTTCACCGACGTAACCTTCATCTTGGCCGGTTGCGCGGACATCTTCTCCAGATCGGCACCGCGCAGTGAATCCACCGCCATTGCCGCTGTGGCCATAAACAGGGCCATCAGCCCCACCATCACTACCAGAATCGATTTCTTCATTTCTGACTCCATCATCACTCAGTCTATTTACTGGATAAACTTCAGCGTCACACTAGGACGCCCGGTTTACTGTTGCCGACTTGTTCAGTCGCTCTTGGCTCAATGGTTGCGGCATCACGGCCGCCGTAACTAAAAACATTCACTGCGCAGATATCGATACAACGCCCACAGTTGGTGCAGTCCCGGGAAAGGATTACCGGGCCGATCCCCTTGTCCGCACCCTTGAGTGCAGGCTTGATCACGTGGGGCTCGGGGCAGACCGCAAAACAGTCGTTGCAGTCAGTGCACTCGGACCTTTGAGCAGCATTCACCCGGATCAGACTCCTTGAACCCACCAGGCCGTAGAAGGCACCGACGGGACAGAGACGCCCGCACCAGCCATTCCTCGCCACCAGCAGATCGAAGAGAAAGATACCCAGGATCAGCAGCCATCCGGCACCAATACCGAAGACGATGCCGCGGAACATCATGGAGACCGGATTGACCAGTTCCCAGACGATGCCCCCGGCAGCCACCAACGGCAGCACCAGCGTCATGCCCAACATCCAATAGCGGGTGGAGCGGTAGAGTTTCGAAGTGGTACGGATACCCAACCTGCGACGCAGCCAGGAGGCCAGATCGGTGACCATGTTCACCGGGCAGACCCAGGAACAGTAGACCCGGCCTCCCACGATGAAATAGAAGACCAACACGATCAGCACACCGACAATCGCCGCTGTCTCCGGTACCACACCCGACAACACCGCCTGCAGCAGGACATGGGGGTCGGTCAGCGGCAGCACCTCGAGCGTCAGACTCGACGCCAGGTTGCCCTTCGCGATCCACAGCCCGAACAGAGGTCCGGTCAGGAACAGTCCCAGAATCCCCAGTTGACTCAAGCGGCGCAGGATGAGCAGCCGGTGGGTGGCGAACCAGCCCTTGGCCTCGATGGCGTCTTTACCTACTTGTGACACTTCCATCGTTACTTACCCCGCCCACTTTGATTGAGCGTATCCAGGGGATTGGATGAAAAGGGGCTCTGTCGCTCCTTCTCCGCCTCATCCTCAATGATGAGACCCTCGCCTTGCAGTTCGTAGCGCACACCCTCTGGGAGGTTGTACTTGTGCTCCACGTCCGGCGCCACCAGGGCCTTACCCGCCTTCTCCTTCTCCCTCCAACCGAACCGGTAGTGCTTACCCAGTTCGCCCTTCGCCATATGGGTCGGAAACACTTTGATCGCCGCTTCTTCCAGAATGCAGGCCCTCTCGCAGAGTCCGCAGCCGGTACAGGCGTCGGAGTGCACCACTGGAATGAACAGTGCGTGCTTTCCTGACCGTACGTTGTGCTGCATATCCAGCGTGATGGCTCTATTCCGGATCGGGCAAACGTTGAAACAGACCTCACAGCGAAGACCGTGAAAGGCAATGCAGGTCTCCTGATCCACCAGCACCGCAAGACCCATGCGGGACTCCTCGATGTCGGTTAGATCGTGATCCAGGGCGTTGGTGGGACAAGCCACGATGCAGGGAATGTCCTCGCACATTTCGCAGGGCCCGGACCGGGCCTGGAAATAGGGCGTTCCCGTGGGCACCTCGGTCCCCACCTCTCCCAGGAACAGGATGTCGTACGGGCAGTCCCGCACGCACAATCCGCACCGAATACAGGCACCGAGAAAATCCTCCTCCGGCAGTGCACCGGGCGGGCGGACATGCATGGCTGACAGCGACGAGGCCCGATGGGAGTACATTCCCAGGCCCAGTCCAACCAATCCGACACCGGTGGCGGTCTTGAGCATCTTGCTCAAGAACTGACGGCGATTCATTTCCCCTTTAGATGCTGCTTCGGGCATGACTGACTCGGTAGATTGCTCTCAATCTCAAATGTTTTCAGTTTGGCAACCCCGCCCCGGTGTCAGCCGGGACGGTTCTCCGCTTCATTTACGCCTTGCTGATCTTCACCGCGCACTTCTTGTAGTCCGTCTCTTTGGAGAGCGGATCAGTAGCGTCGAGGGTCAGCTTGTTGACCAGTCGACCGGCGTCAAACCAGGGAATGAACACCAGACCTTCCGGCACTCGGTTGCGTCCCTTGGTATCCACCCGGCAGGTGATCTCACCACGACGGGAGGCTATCTTTGCCGTGGAACCGCTACGCAACTTGCGTCTCTTGGCATCCTTGGGATGCATGAAGACCACTGCGTCAGGCACCGCACGATAGAGCTCGGGTACACGACGGGTCATAGAACCGGAGTGCCAATGTTCCAGCACACGACCGGTGCTGAGCCACAGATCGAATTCCTTATCCGGGCTCTCCGCGGGCGGCTCGTAGGGACCGAAAATGATATTCGCCTTCTTGTCCTTTCTGCCGTAGAACTGAACGCCAGAGCCCTTCTCCACGTGCGGGTCATAACCCTCACGGAAGCGCCACAGGGTCTCCTTGCCATTGATTACCGGCCAACGGAGACCGCGAGCCTTGTGATAGGCATCGAACTCGGCCATCTCGTGCCCCTTCTTGAGGATATCGGCCGCGGAGTTGAACATCCGGTACTCTTCGAACAGACCCTTCTGTGCGTAGTAACCGAAATCATCCATCTCGTCGTTGCCGTACTTATTGCCGTCGGAGTCGGTGACCTGCTGTTTCGGGAACTTGTCCACCTGGCCGTTGGTGTAGAGCACCTCGTACAGCGTTTTACCGGCATACTCCGGCATCTTGGCTATCAGATCCGCGGGCCAGACATCCTCCACCTTGACGTACTTGGCAAACTCCATGATCTGCCACAGGTCGGACTTGGAGTCACCTGGTGCCTGTACCTGCTGACGCCAGAACTGGGTACGACGCTCAGCGTTACCGTAGGCACCCTCTTTCTCAATCCACATGGCGGTGGGGAGAATCAGGTCAGCGGCCTGGGCCGATACCGTCGGGTAGGGGTCAGAGACGGCGATGAAGTTTTCCTCGGCACGCCAACCAGGGAGAGACTCCTCGTTCATGTTGGCTGCGGCCTGCATGTTGTTGTTACACATCACCCAGAAGCAGTTCATCTTGAGGTCTTTGAGCGCACGATGCATGGCAACCGCGTGCACCAGGGTCTTGCCCATCGGCTTACCAGTGATGTCCGATTGAGCAACCTTATCCGCCATACCGTTATGTCTTGGAATGGTGCCTGCAGGCAGCTTCCACACCTTCTCGGCGAACTTGCAGTGCGCATCCTTCTTGACCACCAGGTCTGCAGGCAGACGATGGGTGAAGGTGCCAACCTCGCGGGCGGTACCGCAGGCGGAGGGCTGACCGGTCAGCGAGAACGGGCTGTTACCGGGCTCGGAGATCTTGCCCATCAGTAGGTGGATGTTGTAGACCAGGCCGTTCATCCAGACACCGCGGGTGTGCTGGTTCATGCCCATGGTCCAGAAGGAGGTGACCTTCTTGTTGGGATCGGCATAGGCCTTGGCCATACGCTCCAGGTTCTTCTTGGGCACGCCGGACATCTTGCTGGCTTTTTCAACGGTGTATTCGGAAACCGCCTTGGCATATTCATCGAAGCTGACCTTGTTGAACTTGCCCTTGTTGGGGTTCTTGGCTGCCTTCTGCTTCGGATGGCTGTCACGCAGGCCGTAACCGATGTCGGTAGTGGTGATGTTGAAGTTGACGTGCTTATCGACGAACGCCTTGTTATAGGCCTTGTTCTGGATGATGTAGTTGGCGATGTAGTTGGCGATCGCCAGGTCGGTCTGCGGTGTGAACACCATGCCATTGTCGGCCAGTTCGTAGCAGCGATGCTCGTAGGTGGAGAGCACGTGCACTTCACAGCCCTTCTTGGTCAGACGGGTGTCGGTGAGACGCGACCAGAGGATCGGGTGCATCTCCGCCATGTTGGCGCCCCAGAGCACGAACACGTCCGCGTGTTCCAGGTCATCGTAGCAACCCATGGGCTCGTCGATACCGAAACCACGCATGAAAGCGCCTACGGCAGAAGCCATACAGTGGCGTGCGTTGGGATCAAGGCTGTTGGAGCGGAAACCGGCCTTCAGCAACTTGGCCGCAGCATAACCTTCCCAGACGGTCCACTGACCGGAGCCGAACATGCCGACGCCCTTCGGGCCTTTGGCCTTACGCGCAGCAACCCACTTCTCGGCCATGGTCTTGAACGCCTCGTCCCAGGAAACTTCCTCGAACTTGCCATTCTTGTCGTATTTGCCGTTGGTCTTGCGCAACAGCGGCTTGGTAAGACGGTCCTGCCCGTAGAGGATCTTCGGCAGGAAGTAGCCCTTGATGCAGTTGAGGCCCTTGTTGACCGGTGCATCAGGATCGCCCTGGCTAGCCACCACCTTGCCGCCTTTAACACCCATGAGAACACTACAACCGGTACCACAGTAGCGGCAGGCTGCCTTGTCCCAACGGATGCCGTCGTCGCCCTTCGCCAGCGCAGTGCCCACCGGCAGAGTAACGCCGGCTACAGAGGCTGCTGCGGCTATGGCATTGCTTTTTATAAAATCACGCCTTGTCTGTTTCACTTAGTTATCTCCTCATCCATCGTTTCGTCACCACCGTAGTGGTAAATCAGTATGGTATTTACAACACCTTTCACGTCATTCATGGCCTTGACCGTATCGTTGAAGGAGAAATCATCAGTGGTCTCCTCCACGGTCACTACCAGCTTGTCGGCCTCCACACCTGCGTGAACTTCGACACCGCTGAATTCCTGCTCCAGACGCTCGGCCACCACGGGGCCTGCCGACGGCTGGGTATGTACAATCAGACTACAAATATTCATTCTGTTTGATTGCCTCACTTGATGTTTATGCGGCCTGCCCGGACGTCTCGGGCAGGACCTTAAGGGATTGGGAAGGACAGACCGCCACACACTCGCCGCAGCCATTGCAAATTTCTTCATCCACCAGGGGTCTGGCACGACCACCCAGTTCCAAACGGAATTTGATGGCATCTTCCTCGCAGCTCTCTCCACAACTGCGGCAGACAATACCGTTGAGCGATAGACATGAGTCTAAGACAGAGGCGGCCAAAGACCAGGGGGGCTGTTCAGTGGAGTCGGTCAATCGGAGGGCACCGGGTTTGCATGTCTCCCGGCAGTCGCCGCAGAAGGTACAGCCTGCCTGGGAAAAGTCGATGGTGGGGAAGCCGCCGGAGCCCTTGGTGATGATCTTTTTGGGACAGTTTGAGATGCAGTCGCCGCAGCGGTCGCAGCTTTCGATAAATTGCCGCTCATCCATGGCCCAGGGCGGGCGTATGGCCGGGCGCTCGCCACGCAAGTCGCCGCGGAGTAGCTGCATTCTGCTGATGGGTCTCGACACAGTGTTTCCTTACATTGGACGTCTAGTATTATTTTCCCATTCAAGGATGATGATAAGAATTGCAACCCATAAAATCAACCTATTTCAATGCACCCAAAAGGTTGGGTGTCACCTCTACATGGATTTTGGCGAGCGCAAAGCACTTCTTTCCCTGCCCATTGTCGGTATAACGGTAAAAACCCACCCCCCGTTCCACCATGTTTGCATCTGTTCCGCATCATCTGGACAGAGCAATCCAACTTGTAGGACACGCCCAGTCTGTTCTGCATCCTGGAGAGGGAAATAGCGCAGCCTCTTCGGCAGGGTAATCAGGGTGCCAGGTCATTCGCGCCTGAAGGCGCTCCCACAAACGACTAGTCTTAGGTATATGGAATCATAAAGGGAGCGGTCAATGGAACACGTATCTGCCATATCCGGCGCTGTCTGGGGGGTCTTTACCCTGCTGCTGGTCGCCCTGGCTATCCTGCTGGTGGCCAAGCGTACCCGGCTGCCATTCACCGTGTTGCTGGTGCTGGTGGGGATCGGTCTCGCCTGGCTGCAGGGGCGCTACCCGGAACAGTTGCACCTGCTGGACAGCCTGCATATATCGCCGGACCTGATCCTGTTCGTCTTCCTGCCCACCCTGATCTTCGAATCGGCCTACAATCTGGATGCCAGGCGGCTACGCCATAACCTGGTCCCCATCCTTGCCCTGGCCGTGCCCGGCCTGCTGCTCTCCACCGGACTGATCGGGCTGATCGTCTGGTTTGCCACCGGTATCCCGCTGGTGGCCGCGCTGTTGCTGGGTGCCATCCTCAGCGCCACCGACCCGGTGGCGGTGATCGCCCTGTTCCGCCAGTTGGGGGCACCGGATAGCCTCACCACCCTGGTGGAGGGTGAGAGCCTGTTCAATGACGCCAGTGCCATCGTGGTATCCAAGATCCTGGTGGCGATTCTGCTGGCTGGTACCATCAGTGGTGACCTGCTGAGCGCTGGAGTGCTCGATTTCCTGGTGCTGTTCGTGGGTGGGCTGCTGGTGGGCATGCTGATGGGCTATATCGCGAGCACCTTGATCGGCTGGGTCGAGTCCGAGCCCTTCGTGGAGATCGGGTTGACCACCGCGCTGGCCTATCTCTCCTTCCTGTTCACTGAACAGGTACTGCATCTCAGCGGCGTCATGGCCACCGTGGGTGCCGGCCTGGTGCTGGGTACCTGGGGGCGTATCCGTATCTCCACCTCGGTGCGCATCTACCTGGAGCACTTCTGGGAGATGCTGGTATTCATGGCCAACGCCCTGCTGTTCCTGCTGGTGGGGATGCAGGTGGACCTAGTGGCCCTGTGGGATGCCATGGACGTCCTGGTCTGGGTGCTGGGCGCCATGCTGCTGGCCCGTGCCGTGGTGATCTTTCTGATGGTACCCATGGTGGGCCGGTTGCCCGGCGCCAGTGCCATCAACATGCCCTACCGCTTCGTCATGTTCTGGGGTGGCCTACGCGGGGCCATCGCCCTGGCCATCGTCCTGAGCCTGCCGCAGTTCGAGCAGAAGGAGCTGTTCGTCGCCCTGGTGATGGGCGCGGTGCTGTTCACTCTGCTGGTGCAGGGCCTCTCCATCGAGAGGCTGATGCGGAAATTGGGTCTGGATATCCCGCCGCTGGCCGATCGCATGTCATTCCTGGAGCGTGAGATGGTCTCGTGCGAGCGAGCCATGGAACGCCTGCCCACCCTGGCCAAGGGTGGCGCCTTCAGCAGCCGTATCATCCGCGAGCGGATGCTCGAGTGCGACCAGGCCCTGCGTGCGGCGGCGGAGGCCATCGAGCGGATGCGTGGTAGCGAGATGGATGACAAGCAGGAGAAGAACCGACTCTATCTGCGGGCGCTTATCGAGGAGCGCACCATCTACAGCGATATGTATCACAAGGGGCATCTCAGCGAAGGCTCCTTGAGGGAGCTGTTGCTGGTGATCAACATGCAGCTGGATGCCCTGAGGTACCAGGGGGAATTCGCCCACATCAAGTCACATCGTATCAAGCGCAAGTTGGAACAGGCCTTCTACCGGCTGGCCAAGCGCGTCACCTGGCTGCAGCCGCTGGCCGAACGCATGCACATGTCGCGCATCGTTCGTGACTATGAACAGGTGTGGGGCCACTACCAGGGCAGCGGCCATGTACTGGTCATGCTGGAGTCGCTGGCCCGCATGGAATCGATCCCCGTCGATGTGGTCGAGGAGGTGCAGGACAAGTACCGGCACTGGCATCAACTATCGGCCGAGCAGTTACAGCAGGTGGGCGAGCAGTTCCCCGAGTTTGCCACCTCCATGCAGGAGCGCTTCGGCAAACGATTGGTGCTGCTGACGCAACTGGAGACCACCGTGGAGCAGGCCGAGCGGGGCATGCTGCCGAAGGGGGCCGCCGAGACCCTGGAGGAGGGGTTCTCGCGGCAACTCGCCGCACTGCGCGGCCAACCGATGCAGCGGCTCACGGACGACCCGGTGAGCATGCTGCGCCGGGTGCCGCTGTTCAGTGAACTGGACAAGGTGTTGCTGCAGGAGTTGGGGCGATTAATAAGGCCCATTACCCTGAGTGAGGGCGAGTATCTGTTCAACCAGGGCGAGATCGCCGAGTCGCTCTACCTGGTCAGTCGCGGGGTGATTCGCTTCACCCGCCTGGAGCAGGGGGTACAGCATGACCTGGGTACCCTGATCGCCGGTGAATGCTTCGGTGAGATGGCCCTGATGGGACATGGTAGCGGCGACGCCAGTGTGGTGACCATCACCCCCTGTCGGCTCTACAGCCTGGAACGGGATCGATTCATGGCGTTCCTGAAGGATTATCCCGAGACCGCCGACGCCTTGCGACAGCATGACCGGGAACTGGCCTCGGTACGCCAGAGCAAACCACGTGAGTGAGTTCAGCTAGGTCAGCCGCTGACGGTGAAAAATCAGCGCCACAACGTGCGTGGCGCCGCCGAGGGGTATGGCCCTACATTGTATGGACGCTATTGGTTTAGATCACACCACCAGATCCAACTGCTGGATGGTACCCACGCCCCCATCCTCTTCCAGGAAGATCCCGGAATCACGCACCGCACCCAGGGTTTCATTGGCTGCGTCTTTTAACAGGAACGGGGTGTCAACATGCCCCAGGTAGATGGCACCCACACCACGCTGGCCCAGGGCAACCAGTTGATCACTACCGGATGCATCCTTTGACCAGATCCGCAGGCGATCATAGATGCTGTCGTTCTCATCTATCCAGTTATTACCATCACCATCGTAGGCGGCAAGATCGGCAAAACCGTTTCCGGTTTCAGGACCAAACAGTTCGCTGCCGTCATTGATCTTGCCATCGCCGTTCTTGTCCAGGGCGAGGAAACCACTGCCCGGTCCCACAAATGCGATTTGATCTGAGCTGCCATCCGCATCAATATCAAAACTAAAGCTGCGTTCGGTAAGTTCTACCGCATTGCCGCTGAAATTGATCACCAGCGGATCTTTGAGGGCATCACCGGCGCGCAGGCTTAGCTGCTGTTCACTAAAGAACTCGCGGCTCATATTCAGTTCGACACTGATGTCGATCTCCCTGCCATCTGCGGTTTGTACTTTACCGTTGGCAGAAAAGCTGGTGCTTTCCGATTCGTAGTGTGATTCATAGGAGTCATAAACCAGCCCCCAGCCTTGCCGCTCTTCCCCAGCTGAGGCCTGATCCTGAGTCGGACCGTCTGCAGCCACTGCTGGATCCTGGACCTTCTCAAGATCGGATGGATGCATCAGCTTGATCTTTTTACCGGTCAGGTGCTCCACCAGCAGCTTTAACAGTGACTGCTCCAGTTTTTCCATGGGATCTAGGGCATCTGGATCCAGCAAAACCGCCTTGGTTGGTTGCAGCGAGCTGGCCTGAGCGGATATCTCCACCTGGCGAAACTCTACGCTCAGAGTAGCGGCAGCGGCCTCAAACCGGGCACGCCCGGATGGAGCAGCCACTGTCTGCGGCTCTTGCCCATCGCGCCAAAGCGTAAGGGATTCACGTTTTTCGTCCCGTTGTGTGGATAGATGGTTGCTAGCCATCTGGATGTTGGAATCGACTATCTTCATACCGTCCACCATGGATGTAGAGGTCGGGCATACCGGTCATCCCGGACCATTGTTTCCACTGCGCACAGACCCGACCAAAGGGGATGTGGTCAATATGACTGGCGGCCAGATCTGGCTATACTTGAGAAAATACCCAGGAAATCAATTCCTAACTAACTGGAATTAAAGGATTTTTATTCATACAGGTCGCCCAGCAGTTGCGACTTCTAGAGTTCACGGATGGCCAGAAAACGGATATCCGGCCAGCGCTCTATAGTCAGATCCAAATTTACTCGGGTTGGCGCAAGATACACCAGCTGGTCATCCCCATCCACGGCCAGGTTGTCATGGGCCTTATTCCGAAACCGCTCCAGCATCTTGGCATCATCACACTCTACCCAGCGCGCTGTTGCTACGTTTATCGCCTCAACAATCGCCTCGACCCCATATTCATTCTTCAGCCTGTGGGCTGCCACATCGAATTGCAGCACACCGACCGCGCCCAGGATGATGTCGTTGTTGCGCATGGGACGGAATACCTGGGTAGCCCCCTCCTCGCACAGTTGCACCACACCCTTTTGCAGCGCCTTCAGGCGCAGCGGGTCTTTCAACACCACCCGTCGGAACAGTTCCGGCGCAAAATATGGAATGCCTTCGTACTTAAGTTCTTCGCCCTCGCTGAAGGTATCTCCAATCTGGATGGTTCCATGGTTATGCAGGCCAATGATATCTCCTGGCCAGGCCTCATCCACATGTTTGCGCTCGTCCGCCTGAAAGGTGATGGCATTATTCACCTGAACAGTCTTGCCGATACGCACATGACGCATCTTCATGCCCTTGGTGTAGGAACCGGAGCAGACCCGCAGAAATGCGATGCGGTCACGATGGGCCGGGTCCATGTTGGCCTGGATCTTAAATACAAAGCCGGTGAATTTCTCCTCAGATGGCTCCACCGTACGCTGCCTGGTCTCGCGCGGAACAGGGGTTGGCGCGTACTCTACAAAGGCATCCAGCAACTCTTTAACCCCGAAATTATTGATGGCTGAGCCGAAGAACACCGGCGTCAGTTCACCCCGGTTGTAGGCGTCTTGATCCCACTCATGGCTGGCACCCAGCACCAGCTCAATCTCTTCCCGCAGCTCATCGGCCTGATCGCCGAGGATATCGTCCAGCCTGGGGTTATCCAGCCCTTCGATGATCTCGCCTTCCTGGATCTTACCGCCATGGGCGGCGGCAAACAGGTGGGTGGTGTTGGAACGCAGATCAAACACCCCCTTGAATCTCTGGCCCATGCCGATAGGCCAGGTGAGCGGGGCACACTTTATCTTGAGTACAGACTCCACCTCATCCACGATCTCCATCGGGTCTCTGCCTTCCCGGTCGAGCTTGTTGATGAAGGTGATGATTGGGGTAGTGCGCAGACGACACACCTCCATCAGTTTGATGGTGCGTAACTCCACACCCTTGGCCACATCGATCACCATCAGGGCCGAGTCCACCGCAGTCAGGGTGCGATAGGTATCCTCGGAGAAGTCTTCATGCCCGGGGGTATCCAGCAGATTCACCATCTCGTCTCTATATGGAAACTGCATCACCGATGAGGTGACCGAGATGCCGCGCTCCTTCTCCAACTCCATCCAGTCTGAAGTGGCATGGCGCGCCGCCTTACGGCCCTTGACCGTACCCGCAAGCTGGATGGCCCCTCCGAACAGCAACAGCTTTTCGGTCAGAGTGGTCTTACCCGCATCCGGGTGGGAGATGATCGCAAAGGTGCGACGACGATTCAGTTGTTCCAGCAGTTCGGACATGAGCAGAATTCGGCAAACGAAAGGCGGGTATTATACATAATCCAGCGAAAGCTGCCGCCATATGTTGGAGTGGCTACAGGCTCAGTGCCAACATCAAGGCATCCTCGCGCCCACTTTCGGTCGGATAGTAACCGCGGCGCCGCCCCATTTCATTGAACCCCATAGAGTCGTACAGTGAGACTGCCGCCAGGTTGGAAGCGCGCACCTCCAGAAACATGGTATCGGCACTGCTCTTGCCGGCGGTCGCGATCAGATGCCGCAATAATCGTCGGCCCAGGCCCTGGCCCCGCATACTCGAATCGATACAGATATTCAGGATCTGCGCCTCACCAGCACCAATCGACATTACGCCGTAGCCGATGCAGCGGTCATCCAGCCGATAGACACAGCAGTAATAGTTGCTGTTGAGGCAGTCCCGCATATTCCCTTCGCTCCAGGGGAATTCATAGGCCCGCAGTTCTATCTCCATCACGGCGGCCACATCATCCAACTGCATAGGAGATATCTGCAGAAGGGGATCTTTGAGAAGGGTATTCATATTCGCTGGCACACCGGGTAAATCATCGTCTTTACTGCCTACAGCATCCGTTTGGCTCGTTGCAGATCTTGCCATGCCTTGCCTTTTTGCTCCGGGGAGCGCAGCAGATAGGCTGGGTGGTAGGTCACTACCAGCGGTATGTTGGCCTCCCCCACGACATGTTCTCGGTTGCGTAACCCCCCCACAGCCGCATCGGTTTTTAGCAAATTCTGCGCCGCCACCCGCCCTACGGCCAGGATCACCTTGGGCTTGATCAGATCAATCTGCCGTTGCAGAAAGGACGCACAACAGCGTACCTCTTCAACGTGGGGATCGCGGTTTCCCGGTGGGAGACACTTGAGGATATTGGCGATGAATACCTGATCACGGGTCAACCCGACCGCCTTTAGCATGGCGTTGAGCAGTTGTCCGGCACGACCGACAAACGGCTCGCCCACACGATCCTCATCCGCCCCTGGCGCTTCACCGACGATCATCAGGTCCGCATCCTGGTTGCCTTCGCCGAACACGGTCTGGATACGGGTCCGATGCAGATCACAGGCCTGACACGTCTTGACCCTGGCCCGCAGCGCTGCCCAGTCCAGGCCAGCAATGTCACCACCGGGCGTCAGGGACCAGCCTTCAGCCCCGGAAGATGATTCTAGCGCAGCTGGCGCTTGCTGAGACTCGGGCTCAGGCTGAGTAACAACAGCAGATGGCTCGGGCGCAGGTTCACGCCCGAGCCAGTTCTGTATCCCCATTGCCTCCAGGTATTGCCGCCGCAGGGACTCTTCCACCATAATCTCCGTTAACAATATTCCATCAACAAACCGGGCTTAAACCCCGCCCGACTGCGGATGTGCCTGTTTTGAGCCGTGCATGATCAGGTTACAGGCATTAATGTATGCCTTGGCCGATGCGATAACAATATCTGTATCAGCGCCCTGACCATTCACGATACGCCCGCCCCGCTCCAGCCTTACGGTCACCTCGCCCTGGGCATCGGTGCCGCTGGTGATGGCGTTCACCGAGTAGAGTTGCAGTTCACATCCGGTCTCCACTATGGACTCGATGGCGCGGAAGGTGGCGTCCACCGGACCGCCACCTTGTGACTCTCCGGATATCTCCACCCCGTCGACAGTCAAGACGATTGACGCGTTCGGAATCTCTCCGGTCTCGGAACACACCTTGAGGGAAACTAAGTTAACCACTTCGTTCTCCGCACGGATGGCTACATCAGTAACCAGCGCCTGAAGATCCTCATCGAAGATCTCATGCTTCTTGTCGGCCAGATCCTTGAAACGGCGGAAGGCATCGTTCAACTCCTCCTCAGAACCGAACTCTATGCCCAACTCCTCCAGGCGCGCCCGAAAGGCGTTGCGTCCGGAATGCTTCCCCATCACCATGCGGTTCTGCGCCCAGCCCACATCCTCGGCCCGCATGATCTCATAGGTCTCGCGACTCTTGAGCACGCCATCCTGATGGATGCCAGACTCATGGGCAAAGGCATTAGCCCCCACCACGGCCTTATTCGGCTGTACCGGGAAACCGGTGATGTTGGAGACCAGACGGGAACAGGTCAGGATCTGGGTGGTATCCAGATTGCTGTCACACTCGAACACATCGCCTCTGGTACGCACCGTCATCACCACCTCTTCCAGAGAGGCGTTACCCGCCCTTTCACCCAGGCCGTTGATAGTGCACTCCACCTGCCGCGCTCCGTTCAAAACCGCAGACAAGGAGTTGGAGGTAGCAAGCCCGAGGTCATTGTGACAATGCACGGAGAATATTGCCTGGTCCGAGTTTGGCACCCGCTCGATGATCTGACGGATGGTGTCGCCAAACTGCCAGGGCACATTGTAGCCAACGGTGTCAGGGATATTGATGGTGGTTGCACCCTGTTTGATCGCGGCCTCGACTATGCGACAGAGGAAATCGATCTCGGAGCGACCGGCGTCCTCTGCGGAGAACTCCACATCATCCGTATATCTGCGGGCACGCCGCACCGCCTTCACCGCCTGCTCCACCACCTGGTCTGGAGACATACGCAGCTTATGCTCCATATGGATGGGGGAGGTGGCGATAAAGGTGTGGATTCGACCAGAGTTAGCACCCTTCAACGCCTCACCGGCTCGGTCAATATCACCGTCCAGGGCACGGGCCAATCCGCAGACGGTGCTGTCGGTGATAGCCTTGGCCACCGCCTGCACCGATTCAAAATCACCCGGGCTGGCGATGGGGAATCCCGCCTCAATCACGTCCACCCGCAACTTCTCCAGGGCCTTGGCGATCCTGATCTTCTCATCTTTGGTCATGGACGCGCCGGGGCTCTGCTCGCCGTCGCGGAGGGTAGTATCAAATATGATCAACCGATCTTTAGTGCTCATGCTTCACTCCATATCCATCCTGCATGGTAAGTAGGATGGCAACTTAATCTTTGGAAATGGGTTTTGTCTGTGCGTGCTGCTGGCCCTCGCCAGGGCGATTGTATAATTTGCCCCTCAGGGCAGCAGTCGCAGCACATATAGAGGAAGGCACACGAACGCACACTGCCGAACGGCAGTAGTGGGAGTGTAGCTTGGTGCGTCGTAAGCGGTCATGTCCTAAAATATAACCTATGGTTAGACTCTTGCCAAGATAGACTCTTGAAAACCACCCCGGAATCTACCCCTGCTTCTCACCAGACTCAGAGGCCAGGCCCTTTTTTCGTTCTTTTCTGCGCTGCCGTAGAGTGGCCAGGGTCACCACCGGTCCAGACACTGCATAACACACGAACACAATAAACATGATAAATGGTGGTTCCCACAGAATTATGGCAAACACCAACATGATCACAACCAGAACGAAAAACGGCACCTTGCCGCGAAAATCAAGTTCCTTGAAGCTGTGATAACGAAAATTGCTGACCATGAGAAGACCAACAGTAGCTGTCATGATTCCAACAAGAGAAGCCACATCTTCCTTCTGGACCCCATACTCAACCGCACCCCAGATTGCTGCCGCGAGAATCGCCGCGGCCGCAGGACTTGGTAGGCCCTGAAAGTATCGTTTGTCGGCGATCCCTACCTGGGTATTGAATCTAGCCAGCCTTAAAGCGGCGGCAGCGGTATAGATAAATGCTGCCAGCCAACCGAATTTACCCAAGCCCTTCAGCGCCCAGACATACATGACCAGAGCGGGAGCCAGACCAAATGCGACCATATCTGAAAGGCTGTCATACTCTGCCCCAAAGGCAGTCTGGGTGTTGGTCATGCGGGCTACCCTGCCATCCAGTCCATCCAGGACCATGGCCACAAAGATGGCAATGGCTGCGGATTCAAATTGACCATTCACCGCAGCCAGCACGGCATAGAAACCACTGAACAGGGCAGCGGTGGTAAATAGATTCGGCAGCAGATAGATACCGCGTCTGCGTTTTACCTGTTGATCTTCTTCTGGCATCAACACTCTTCGCATATTGTCATATTAGGAAAACCGCTATTGCATGCCATATCAGTTCTTGCTCTTGTCCACGATCTTCTTGATCCACGGCATCATGGAGCGCAGCTGCTCACCCACCTGCTCAATATCAGAGGCGGCGTTGAGACGGCGCATGGCGGTCATCTCCGGATAGTTGGACATACCCTCCAGGATAAACTTCTTGGCATATTCACCGGTCTGGATGTTGTGCAGGCACTCCTTCATGGCCCAGCGACTCTCTTCGTTGATGATCTTGGGGCCGGTCACATACTCACCATACTCCGCATTGTTGGAGATGGAGTAGTTCATGTTGGCGATGCCACCTTCATACATCAGATCAACGATCAACTTCAGCTCGTGCAGACACTCGAAGTAGGCCATCTCCGGGGCATAACCGGCCTCGGTCAGGGTGTCAAAACCGGCCTTTACCAGTTCTACAGCACCGCCACAGAGTACCGCCTGCTCACCGAACAGGTCGGTCTCGGTCTCGTCTTTGAAGGTTGTCTCGATGATTCCGGTGCGACCGCCACCGATAGCAGATGCGTAGGAGAGCGCGGTCTCCTTGGCCTTGCAAGAGGCGTCTTGGAATACGGCGATCAGATCAGGTATGCCACCACCCTTTTCAAACTCGCTACGCACGGTGTGGCCCGGGGCCTTGGGTGCGATCATGATTACATCCAGATCCTCGCGCGGGACGACCTGATTATAGTGAATAGCAAAACCATGGGCGAAGGCCAGGGTGGCGCACTGTTTGATGTTCGGCTCGATCTCATCGCGATAGAGTACCGACTGAAACTCGTCGGGAGTCAGGATCATTATCACATCAGCACCTGCAACTGCCTCTGGTACCGGTTTTACCTTCAGACCAGAATTCGTGGCCTTGACGGCTGAACCAGAACCGGGACGCAGGCCGACGGTTACATCAACGCCAGAGTCTTTCAGGTTGTTGGCATGGGCATGCCCCTGAGAGCCATATCCAATGATAGCGACCTTCTTGCCCTGGATGATAGATAGGTCCGCGTCTTTATCGTAATAGATGTTCAAACTCATTTGAGATTACCCTTTTAATCGTCTTCCTAAAAATATAATAATGTTTCGCTTTAGCGGGTTGAATAGATTATTCCAAGCTAAAGGCTCAACCCCTTGGCACCACGGGCAATACCGGATGGACCGGTTCGAACCACCTCCACTATCAGACCTTCTTCTACCGCATGAATAAAGGCATCCAGCTTAGTGACGTGCCCCGTCATCTCCACAATATAACTGGTATCGGTAACATCGATGATACTACCGCGAAAAATATCCACCAGTCGCTTCAACTCTTCTCGATTGGCCCGCTCCGCCTTAATCTTTACCAGCATCATCTCACGCTCGATGTGCGGACCTTCCGAGAGATCCAGCAGCTTTACCACCTCCACCAGCTTATTTAGCTGCTTGGTGATCTGCTCAATGATCTCCTCACTCCCCCTGGTCACCAGGGTCATGCGTGACAATGAGGGATCTTCCGTAGGTGCAACGGTCAGGGACTCGATATTGTACCCGCGTGCGGAGAAAAGCCCAGCCACCCGCGACAACGCCCCGGACTCATTTTCCATAAGGATCGAAATAATATGTCTCATGATTAAACCAACTCGCTTTCAGGGGAGAGATACATCTCGTTATGGCCCTTACCCGCCTCAATCATCGGATACACGTTCTCTCCCGGATCAATCACCACATCGATGAACACCAGTTGATCCTTCATGGCGAACGCCTCCTGCATGCCCTTTTCCAGATCTTCCTTGTTCTCGATCCGCATACCCACATGGCCATAACTTTCGGCCAATTTGATAAAGTCTGGCATACTCTCCACTACAGTCTGGGAGTAGCGGCTTTCGTAAAAGAACTCCTGCCACTGCCGCACCATGCCCATTACGCCGTTATTCAGCATCAAGATCTTGATAGGAAGATTGTGCTGTTTGCAGGTCGCCAACTCCTGGATACACATCTGGATACTGGCCTCACTAGTGACTACCACCACCTCTGCATCGGGGTGAGCCATCTTGACCCCCACAGCCGCAGGCAGGCCAAAACCCATGGTCCCCAGACCGCCAGAGTTTATCCAGCGCCTGGGTTTATCAAAGCCATAGAACTGGGCGGCAAACATCTGGTGTTGCCCCACATCGGAACAGACATAGGCATCGCCCTTGGTGACCTTGTGCAAGACCTCAAGCGCATGCTGGGGTTTGATCATCTTGCTGTTCTGATCATATTTGAGGCAGTTTTTGGACCGCCACCGCTCAATCTGGCCCCACCACTCTTCTAAAGCAGCTTTATCCTGATTGCCCTTGCTATCCTTGAGTACCTTGAGCATTTCCTGCAGCACACTGTCCACCGGACCCACAATAGGCACATCCACCCGCACGTTCTTGGATATGGACGAAGGATCTATATCAATATGGATAATCTTGGCGTTCGGACAAAATCGTTGTACATGGCCGGTTATTCTGTCATCGAAGCGAGCACCGATCGCAATCAGCACATCGGTGCCATACATGGCCATGTTGGCCTCATAGGTGCCGTGCATACCCAGCATACCCAGAGACTGCTTGTCGCTGGAAGGATAGGCTCCCAGCCCCATCAGGGTACTGGTAATAGGCAGCCCCAACTTCTTCACCACCTCGGTCAAATACTTAGAGGCATTACCCAGCACCACCCCACCACCAGAGTAGACCACAGGCCGTTTGGCGGAAAGAATCATTCCCACGGCCTTTTTGATCTGCCCCAAATGCCCACGGGTAACCGGGTTATAGGAACGCATGGAGATCTTTTTCGGATACTTGTAGGGGATCTTGACAGCTGGATCAGTGATATCCTTGGGGATATCAATCACCACAGGACCGGGACGACCGGACGCAGCTATATAGAAGGCCTTCTTGAAGGTCTCGGCCAAATCCCGGACATCCTTGACCAGGAAGTTGTGCTTTACACAGGGCCTGGTTATACCGACCGTATCCACCTCCTGGAAGGCATCACTACCGATAAAAGGGGTGGGCACCTGTCCGGTAAGGACCACCATAGGTATAGAATCCAAATAGGCCGTGGCTATGCCGGTAACCGCATTGGTAGCACCAGGACCGGAGGTGACCAGTGCCACACCGGTCTTGCCGGTCGCGCGCGCATAACCATCTGCAGCGTGGATTGCGCCCTGTTCGTGGCGCACCAGAATATGTTTCACATCATTCTGCTGAAAAATCGCATCATAGATATGAAGAACGGCACCGCCAGGGTAACCAAATAGATGTTCCACGCCTTCGTCTTTCAAACACTGAACGACGATTTCGGAGCCACTCAATTCCACGTCAAAAACCTCCAACTATCACTACACCAACCAAAAGACAAAGAGCCAGACGCTCATACAATCTACGGGAAATAGTACAACAGCCCAAATTACTAATATTGCGCATGCAGGTCAAGAAGAACGAGGCATATTTATCCCCCAGAAACCCCTTTCCCAATGCCACCCCGTTTCTGGGTAAGAATATTAGCCCATGAATACCGACCAGGAGTTGAATACAAAACCAACCTCACACACTGTCTATAACTAAGTACTTGCCAAGCTGGAATGCTTGCTCATAATAGGGGAATACCCCATAACACAGAGGATGGCAAAACATTATGAGGCGTAATCTAACCATTATATCCACAATCATGCTTCTTATTTGGCTTTTACCAGCCATGGCAAGAACCTACCGCTGGGTCGACGAAAACGGAACAACCATCTACTCCCAGTCGCGTCCTCCCTCTGGCAAGGCCAGCATAATAAAGCCCCCACCTCCACCAGCCACACCACCGGAAGAGACGATAAAAAGGCTCAAGAAGCAGCGGGAAGCTATAGCTGAGTCCAGGAAAAAGAAAGATGCGGCTAGCAAAAAAGATGGGGATGAAGCAAAGAAAGCCGAGATCAAAAAGAAGAATTGCGAAGCGTCTAAGAAAAACCTAGCAGATATTGAACTTCATCCAAGGGTGCGAATGAAGCTGAAGGATGGTAGTTACAAGCAGCTGACCGATGAAGAACGTACAGAGCAGATCGACAAGGCCAAAAAAGGCATAGAAACCTACTGCAACTAAAGATACGGGGAGGCAGATCTACCTGCCTCCCCCAGCAATCTACTCCGCCTTGAGCTCTCCCAGTATCTGTGTAGCCCGATCCATACCCGGAAATGATCTTCCCGATTTAAGCGATTCCTCCAGCTTATCTCTGGCCTCTTTATTTCTGCCCAATTTGTAGTAGGCCATGCCGAGATGGTAGCTGATATCAGGAATTTTAAGATTGCTTCGATCTGCCCGCTCAAGCACTTTGGCAGCATTAGCATACTCGCCACGCATGTAGTGGACCCAGCCAAGTGTATCAATGTAGATGGGGTTTTCAGACAGAGCAAATTCCTTGGTCAGATCCAGCGCCCGGTCTAAAGCTACCTTGTCAGGATTACCACTCAGTAACATCATTGCCAGATTATTCTTTACCACCGCCACATTGGGGTGTTTATTTGATAACCCCTCATACAGAGCCAGGGCCTTGGCACTTTTACCACTACGTTCATAAATTGCAGCCAGTTCTACTGCCAGGGAAAGATCATTGGTATTTTTAAATCCCAACTCCAGCATGCTCAGCGCCTTTGGAACATCCTTCTTGATCAGACTCATCTTTGCCAGATTACTGTACGGCACTGGCCATCTTGGATTTATCTCCCTCGCCTTATTGAATGCGACTTTTGCTTCATTCACACGTTTCTGGCTGATGTGAATCTCACCCGCAAGATTGTAGGCCAGAAAGTTATCTTTATTATGCGCTATTGCCTGTTGTACCCGTTCAAGCGCCTTGTCCGGATGTTTCAGCGCAAACCAACTCTTGGCTACGGCGATCAATGGCTCAACCGCATTAGGCGAAATCTTCAGAGACTGCTCGAACAGATTGACACTCTCTTCCAGTTTTCCTTTGCCCTGTAGTGCAAGACCTCCGTAGTAATAGCCCAGCGCAGAGTCCGGATGTTTTTGCTGCATCTGTTTCGCAACTGCGGCAACCTCATTCCATTTCTTTTGTCTGGCGTGGATCTTGGCAATACCAAGCATGATGCCAGCATGATCCGGGGCGAATTTCTGCATCTTCTTAAGAACCGAGATTGCATCATCCGCTTTGCCGGTCTGCACCAATAGTTGAGCCAACTCGAAATTTGCCGCCGCCTCTTGTGGACTAACCTGAATGGCGGCTTCGAGACTTTCCCGCGCCAGCGCAATCTCTTTTTTCGCCAGATGCGCCCTGGCCTTGAGTCTGAGAGCCTTTACATTACCTGGATCCTCACCCAGCAAGATGCGCAGATCAGCGATGCCTTTATCTGCCTCTTTAGAAGCCAGGGAGATTGCCGCTCTGGTGAGCAGGGCATCTTTATTCTTGGGGTCTTCTGCCAGGACGCCATCGATCATGCTCTTGGCCTGGTCCATCTTACTGTCCACCATCAACAGTCCGGCTAACTTGGTTCTTGCCTTGGCCCCATCAACCCCTTCCTTCTCATTTTCTGAGATATCCTGATAGAGCTTTCTTGCCTCTTCCCTACGCCCCGTCCCCAGATAGATCTCTGCCAAAGCAAACTGAAGCCGGTACTCTTGCGGTGCCTTCTGCGCAAAGCCCTGTAACTCTTGTTCTGCTTTGCCACGGGTCGACTTATCTCTGCCCAGATACTCGATCAGAGAGAGCTTTGCATCAACACTTTCAGGCTGGGCTGAAATAGCATCTCTTAATACCTTCTCAGCTTCGGCCTTGCTTCCCTTGCTATGGTGGTAGGCCGCAAGACGGTTACGATTTGTTTGATTATCCGGCTGTATTGCGATCATCTTCTTAAGCAGATCAACGGTTCCTTTGGTGTCGCCGGTCTTCTCATACATGCGCGCCAGCAGCAGATGTATCCCCATATTCTTAGGATTTTTCTCCATGCTCTGCTTGGCCAACTTGATCGCCTTATCCGTGTCTCCCAGATCAGCATAGAGAGCAGAAAGCAGGGAGGCCGCATCAACATTCTGGGGATCCACCTTAACTGCCGCCTCGACATCCCTTACCGCATCCTCCTTATTGCCCATTCGAGCCTTGGCCAATCCCTTAAGAACCATGGCAGCGGGATCACCCGGTTTTTGCACCAGAACCTTGTCGGCCGCCTCCAGCGCCTTCTCCGGCGCACCACTCATGGCATACAACCGCCCCAGCTGGATCAAGGCCCCCACATGATTTGGATTTAGTTCTACCGCGCGTAAAAACAGGGCGTAAGCCTGGCGCCAATTCTGCTCTTTTTCCATGATCTGGCCGAACATGAAATGCGCCTCGGCATCCTTGGGATCGATCTGAAGCACGTTTTTGAATTCGAGTTTTGCCTTTACGTAATTGCCCTGCTCGTACAGTTCCATTCCTCGTTTGAAGTAGCTCGCTTTGCGATCCTCCGCCCCGCCACAGGAGGACAGAAACTGAATCAATACAATAACCGCCAACACCGATAGCAGTCTGTTAAAACGAAGATTCCTTATCATGAACACAACCAGCACCTCGCAACTAAATAAACCACCCCGCCACAAGTGAACAGGGTATTAACATCATCACGTCATCCCGGCCTTCGCCGGAATGACAACATTCGCAGCAAGCTGCGGGGAATTGAACCCTCAGAGATTCAAAAAACATGGTTCGTATCAACAGATACCCATTAACAACGTCTATAGCCTATCAGGCTAATAATGACCGATTGACAGAAGAATGCAATCAAACCGCAGATTACGCCGACAATAGCCAGGTAACCCCTAAATAGAAGAAGCCTATAGCATGCTCTTGATAACAATAAACATGAGCGATACTACCGTGCTGGCAAGGACCAGCTTTTCCAGCCGTTCCCGCCGATTGAACAGGGCATCAACAGCATAGAAAAGAACTACTATCTCTATCACCAGGGTTGCATCAACCCCATCCATGACTCTGGCATCAGGAAAAACAGAGACGATAATTGCCATCGCCAACAGCAGAAAATCCAGGGTAGAAAACTCCCTCACTGAGCTGCCCGCCATCCTGATGAGAAATGCCACCGCAATGCCTATTATGAGAAACAAAACCGGGAGATAGGTAGCGGTAATTCCACCATCCTGTTGCGCAAGCTCCATAAAATATACAACAAACCCAGCCGTCACATACAGGCAAAGTCTTCTCACGGCATTGGTAAATTCATTCTTAACCAGGATGGTTGGTATCAACATGACGAGTAGCAGGATCGCCAACACGCCAAAGTCACTTGGTATCTGCTTAATGCAACTGACACCAATAAGTAAAATGGCGCTGAAGACGACCCGCGTGATCCAATAGGCAAATCTTCGCAAGGAACCAAGCTCGTTATCAACACCTATTTTTACCAATAACCTCTGGGAACGTACAACCCAATCATTGGCGGAACCAACCCTTCCTTTTGCATAGGCGATCAGTGACAGTAAGGTGACACAAAATACCACATAGATAGAAAGCAGCAGACCATCACTTGCGTACCTCAACAGAAACGCTGTTAGAACAAGTGCAATCTGAATGGCATAGACGACATAAACCGCTTCTCGATGCGAAAAACCAACACTCAGAAACCTGTGGTGAATATGGTTGTTGTCAGGAGCAAAAGGAGACCGCCCTTGTGACAGACGAATTGCCATGACCATAAACACATCTAGTAAAGGCAACCCTAATACCATAACAGCCACCATTGGACTCAAAGCAGTATTGCTCGTTTGGGTAACTAGAATGCAGATCAAACCTGAACAGAAACCGAGTAACTGACTCCCGGCATCCCCCATAAAGATGCGCGCAGGATATGTATTAAAACGCAAAAAGCCGAGGGTTGCGCCTATGAGTGAGAGGCCAAATATCACCATGTTTGCATCCATGGCCAGATAGGCGATAACAGTCATGCAACCTATGGCCAGTAGACTGGTGCCTCCGGCCAGGCCATCCAGGCCATCCGTCATATTCACCGCATTGGTAACACCAACCAGCAGAATCACCGTGAAGATGCGGCCAAGGCCTATAGGTATTTCGTAGTCAGTGTAAAAGGGGAAGTTGTGGATACCCGCGTCGCCCCAATAAACAACGATTGAGGCCGCAGCTATCTGGCCAATAAACTTATACTTAAAATTGATATCGCTCTTGTCATCCCACACTCCAAACAGGAAAAGCACGGTGAGTGCAACAATCAACGCGAAAAACAACTGGGTCTTGGGCATCCAGATAACCATGGGTATCAGGCTACCCAGGTATATCGCTATGCCACCTACCCTGGGAACGATTTTTTTATGTATCTTGCGTGGGCTCGGTGGATCCACCAGGCCAAGGGAAGGCGCCACTCTTACCAAGAATGGTATTAGCATCATTGATAGCGAGATCGCTATCAGAAAAGAGATCAATCCCGTTGTAGACATGGCATTCTCATTCAGGGATAAATTTCTCTAATTCCGCACTTACGTCCCTGGCAAATTTCTGTAGCATCTTGTCGGTTTCCGCCACATCCTGTCCGGGACGCACTAAAACGGTGATTCGCACTAAAGAGCCATCGGTTCGTTGTCTGGTCAGCGCATCCCAGAACAGATACCACTTGACTAGATACTCGTTGGTAATTATCCGACCTCGCTGCTGGAACCAGTAATAGACCAACTGCTTGACCTCACCCATTTGGATAATCGTCCTATTCACCAACAGCGGTTTACCCGCTACCGCAGCGCCGTTGATTACCAATTGATCAAACTCCTGAATCTTCCAACCACCGCCTGGCAAACAGGACTTGGGGGAGTGTGCAGACACACCTTTGCGCTGAGAATCATAGTAGGCCACATAGAAGTTAACGGTTTTATTATCCTTCCCGGTATAGTTGGCGACTATGTAGTCGCTCAGCTTGAGCGCCTCCAGATAGATATTCTCCAACTCCCCCCTGCTCCCTTTCCACTCCCCTATATCCATGGGAAACTGATCAAATACCTGACGCTCAGGGATAATCTCACTTCGCTCCGGCAATGCCTGTGAGATAACGGCCATCCCTACAAGCAGAGTAAATAACAGATAAAACGTCTTGGGTATGGCTCTTTTCATCTGCACCGCGCCCTCGGGTACGGGAGCTGGTGGGTCAATGGCAAACACCTCGCTGAATGAGAGCTTGTTGCTACCGATCTTCGACAACAACCACATCTCGGCCAACAAAACGGCGGTGCAGGCCATAAATACAAACCAGCCTTCAAAATCATGCAGAAAACCTTCAGCCATATCCTGGCCCCAGTACTCCACCATCACCCCAATCACACCGATACGGAAGCTATTCATCAGTACCGTAATTGGTATAGTGGAGAGAAATATTACAGCCTTTTTCCAGAGTGAATCCTTGTACAGATAAGCGGCAATATAACCTAGAGACACCAGTGGAAACAGATAACGCAGACCGCTACAGGCCTCAACTACCTGCAACTTGAATTGCCCAAGATCTATTACATTACCTTCTAGATACACGCTGACGCCAAACAACCGAATAATGTCAACTCCGATCTT
>SWBX01003752.1_pt2 | contig 40835 bp, 38 predicted proteins | sample 4693051 | NCBI WGS metagenome assembly SWBX01 (sample SAMN10267272, study PRJNA491770) | bioreactor metagenome | isolation source: DHS bioreactor inoculated with marine | place: Japan: Omine Ridge, Nankai Trough | reverse complement strand
TTTTTTTGTAGCAAATAAGCTTTGCTCACCAAAAGACTGCTTAATATTTGCAATATTACAATCTTCATCACAATCAAATTCAACCAAACCATCTCCGTTTGGATTTTTTTCAAAAAAATTTTTCTTTAGTTGTTTTACTTTTTGTGAAGATTGATAAGTTTCCTCACCATAAAAAAATAAAATCATAAAAAATATTATAATTATTCTGAATATCTGCTATATTTCTATTATATCACAACAATCAAAAGGTCCAACCTAGGGTTAACCTTAGGTTGGACCTTTTTCATGCAAAAATCACAATTGATTTACTGCAAAGTTTTTTCATCCTCCAATCGATCTTGATATTCTTCTGCATCTTCATAACTGATTTTTTGACCATGTGGCAAAACGTGCATCCAAATTTGTCCTGGTACAAAATGAACTTCTTGTCCACTCTCATCATAAAATGCAAATGTTTTGTTAGTTCCTTTTTCTCTTTTCCACGTACCATCTATTTCTTGTCCATTGAAATAAAATTCAGCCTCTCCTTCAAATACAGTATCAAACCATGGATCTCCCAATTGCATATTTGGATATTGGTTACTCTCTATTTTTTCTTCAGGCACTCCACTCCACGGATCCAATAACCCATCCACAACATAATCTTTTTCTGCTAACCAACTATCTCTTTTGGCTACAATTCCTATAATATTTTTTGGTGCATATTGTTCACCACTTGCATAATCTATACTCGGCTCACCCTTATGAAATCTTTTGTATGAATTTGTCTCTGGATCATATTCATATTTAATACGATGCTGACTAGTGTCAAATTTTACATCTACCGTTCCATGCTCTGGCCGATTTTCTCTTGCAATTTCACCCTGATGTTTAAATCCCTCTGTTAAATTTTCTCCACCATACCCCTTGTCTTGCGACATTTTTATTATCCCATTTAAATCAGCATATGCAGAGTTAGCACTATAAAATGTAATATTTGGATCAATATATCCAGCCCGAGTACCATCACTTGATGTTGTACCACTTCCAACTTCTAGATTATCAGCAAGTTCTTTGTTCATTGCTGCTGCTGCTACAATTGACTTTCCCCATGTTACAAATACAGCTCCAAGTGAATCAGCTACAGCCATATGATCAACTCGTCCACTACGCATCGGCCCTATTTCATCAGGAGTTTCACATTGAAATGTTCCCATCAATCTTGGCTCATTATGCATCCTATGTGGCATCTCCAAAACCATGTCTGCCTTATCAAGATTTTTCCAATAAGGTCGAGCATCAATGCTACCACTATACATTATAGAAAAAGCTCGCTTATCATTATTATCACAAGCAAGTCCAGTTATGACACTAGCATTTTCTGGTTCTTCATACGGTATAAGTCCTACCATTTCTTTTTCCTCCTCGACTGGAGCTATCTCTTTTTTATCTTTACTACACCCACATCCAGCAAGTGCCACAACTGCAATACAGCCAAATCCAACTGTTGAAATAAACTTTTTATTCATAAATTTACTAAATAATTATTTAACACTTTTTATAGTATATCACATTGAATAACTATAACCCAAAAAACAAACTATGTACAAAATATTCTTTATATGCAATCATTGAATACTCATGCAAGTAGCATGTGATAAAATTATTATTTCCTAATCAGAAAACACTAACTATTCTTTAAAAAAAGAGGCTTATTATGTTAACATTTCTTGTTAAATACGATAATAATTGTGATGAGTGTTATAAAAAAATATGTGATTTTTTCATAATGAAAAAAAACATACAAATGAAATATCATATCTGTTTCGCCTGTCGAAATCTTCTCAAAAAAGATGGGTGGATAGATTATGGTTGCGGAACACACTAAATATGACAATAAAAATTGTCTCATAAAATTTTCCACTTGGAGGAAAAATAATGCCGGTAACATTTCAAATTAATTTAAATAGTGTGTCTGAATCGAAAGCTAGAGAATTAAAAGGATTATGCACTCCACATCAAGAAACTTTTGATACTTTACTGTGTTATGATAAACATCTTCTTTTGATACATGTCTATATGAAAACAAAAAATCATAAATGTAATAGTATCGTTATCAAAATTTGCAATAAAGCAGGGATGCCACTTGTATCTTATGACATCACTGGTTGGACACAGTCACTAGATGATAACCTTATTAATGAGGCACTAGCACAAAAATTTGGGTACTTAACTACTGAACTTGACGAATTAACAATTCGCTTACGTGAAGTTACAGCACTTTTGCAAGCATACCGTTTATAACAACTGTTATATCACTTTTTCAAAAATCCTGACTGATAAAATATCAATCAGGATTTTATTATTCTAAAGTTCTCCCCAATTATCACCGCTTTCCGTATCCACTACTAAGGGTACTGACAATTTACAAACGTTTTCCATTACTCTTACTATATTTTTATTAAATTCTTCTACAATTTCTTTTTTAACCTCAAATATAATTTCATCATGTACTTGCAATATTGCGTATACGTCTCCTTCACTATATGTTTTTGCAATATATCTATCTGCCGCTATCATTGCTAATTTCATTATATCTGCAGCAAGTCCTTGAATTGGCATATTAATTGCTGCACGTTCAGCTCCACTTTTTAACATGAAATTTTTTGCAGTTATATTTGGCACATATCTCCTACGACCAAATAATGTTTCTACATACCCGACTTCAGCCGCTTCTTTTTTTGTATTTTCTATATATGTCTTTACACCAGCAAATTTTTCAAAATATGTTGCTATAAATTCTTTTGCTTCTTCCCTACTTATACCAGCTGCTACTGCAAATCCATGTGCCCCCATTCCATAAATAAGTCCAAAATTTAATTCTTTTGCACTCGCTCTCTCAATTTTTGTAATTTCTTCTGGATTTTTACCCATTACTGTTGCGGCTGTAGTTGTGTGAATATCAGCACCTTCATTAAATGCCTTAATCATTGTCTTATCTCCGCTTGCATGTGCAACGCACCGCAGATCGATTTGAGAATAATCAGCACTAACAAATACATATCCATCACTCGCTACAAAGCCATCACGCATTTTCCGACCTTCTTCTGTACGAATTGGAATATTTTGCAAATTTGGCTCAGAAGATGACAACCTTCCTGTTGAAGTAACTGCTTGATTAAATGTTGTATGAATTTTATTTTCACTATCCGTCAAAGTCGGTAACACATCTATATATGTAGATTTAAGTTTAAATAATTCTCTGTATTTTTCAATATTTTCTACTATCGGATGAACATCTCTAATTTTATCTAATTCACTAGATGCTGTTGAAAATCCTGTTTTTGTTTTTTTAATATCTTTCGTATCAATTCCAAGTTTTTCAAAAAGAATTACTCTTAATTGCTTTGTTGAGTTAATATTAAATACTTCTTCTGCATGCTTATAAATGTTTTCTGATAATTCTTCTATATTTCCATCAATGTACTCTGCTATTTTACTAAACGTATTTTTATCAAGTTTAATCCCTCGTTCCTCCATGTTAAACAAAATTTCAATGAGTGGCATCTCCATAGTATCCAGCATTGTTTGAATATTTGCTTTTTCTTTTTGAGTTTTCAACGTTTCACTAATTTTTTTATCAAAATGACTAGCTAATCCATTTGTATAATATACTTTTTCACAAACCGTTTGTTTTTCATTATCATTATCCCTAAGTTCCAACGCCATTTGTGCACCTGTGGCTTTTTTCTCCAACATCACACCAAACACATCAAATACCAATGTATCGAACTTTAACTTCTTGTTTTGTTGCGTAATATAAGCCTGCAACAAAACATCCTGTACACCACCTTTTAGGACAATTTTGCATTTTTTTAATTCATGCATCATATCCTTAATATCAAAAATTATTTTTTTAATATTATCATCCTCCAAAAACTCAACACACACGTTCTTCGACTCCTTATTAATTTGTATATATAACAATTCATCATCAACCACAATTGCCAGACCATAGATAACGCCATCAGAACAATCAACAGCTACAACAGTTTTTTTATTTTTTAAACTCTCTAATGTTTTTTTTACTTGAGACCCTTCCAATGTTTTTATTTTTATTTCTTCTCCATTATTTTTATCTTCTCCATTTTCAGGTAAACGCTTCAAAAGACTTGTGAATCCCATTTGCAAAAACATTTTACGAGCAGTATCAAAAGTCATATCAGAAGTTTTGGCAAAATCATAATTAATAGGTTCTATTGGCACATCAGTTTTGATAATGCCTAATTCTTTTGAGAGAAATGCTTTCTCTTTATCTGTTTCAAGCTTTTTACGCCATGCATCTTTTATATTATTAAGGTTTGCATACACTCCATCAAGGTCTCCATATTCTGAGAGTAGTGCTATCGCAGTCTTCTCACCCACACCTTTTACTCCCGGTATATTATCACTACTATCCCCTCGCAAACCTTTATAATCTGGAATTTGTTCAACTGTTACTCCCATCTTTTCTTTTACAAGTTCTCTGTCATAAAGCACCATGTCATGAATCCCTCGACTCATTGTAAACACACGAGCATGATCATCTACTAATTGCAAAGTATCTTTATCACCTGTTACAATAATTGTCTCTACTTTATCACCACTTGCCTGCTTTGCAATAGTCCCTATCACATCATCAGCTTCATACCCTTCCATCTCAGCAATCACAATCCCCATTGACCTCACAACATCTTTGACAAGGTCAAATTGAGGAATTAGATCTTCCGGAGTTTCCTTGCGAGTTGCCTTGTAATCACTGTACATATCATGTCGAAAATTCTTCCCTGGCAAATCAAAGGTAGCTACAATATAATCCGGCTGAAATTTCTCAAGTACAGTAAGAAGTGTAGAAGTAAACCCAAAAACAGCATTGGTCTGAATTCCCTCGTCATTGGTAAGAGGTGGAATAGCATGATAAGCCCGATGCACAATCGCATTTCCATCAAGTAAAAGTAAAGTTTTCTTTTCTGATTTTGTCATAAAAATTGTTTATAAATAATTGTAGTGACACTCCTTGTGGGTGTCTTATGTTTCATCTTAAAGGACAGACACAAAACCTATCTCTACAATAATACAACCCTTACTCAATCTACGCAAAAAATATCAACTAGATAGCTAAGTTTAGTAATCTAATTGCTATTTCATAAAAGATTAACCATAAACATCTCACCTTTTTAAGGGGGATATGTCCGAAGGACAGAGGGGGTTTAAACCACATTCTTCAATAATTTTGATATTGCTTACCACTACCAAAACCTCCTCTTTTAAAAGGAATGGGGGGCTTTTGTATCATTGCTCCCAGTATGCAAAAAAGGTCCAACCTTTGAATGTCCCAAGGTTAAACATTGCCTTATCATCTATTTCACCTTATCCCTTTATACTTTATTATCAAGACTACATTTTCTATAAATATCATTCTGAACCACCATCCCACATAACTTCAAAGATGGATTTTAGTGTATTAAAAATACTTTGGCTAGCTATAATAATTCCAAATTCATCTTTATATGACACAATTCCAATTTTATTATTTTCATATAAACAAATTTCACATTCAATATTAAATTTGTCATTCTTGATAAATCTAGTCTGTCGTAAAGATTCTACATTATTACTTGCTAAATTTCTCATTGATTCATTTTCAGGATATATTGCTCGCAACCAGATTTTATTTTTCTTTCGCTCTGGTATAAAAAAATCAAAGAAAAAGCTTTTGTCAAAAAATTCTTTGTAATCATTGGAATACCATGCGAGCATTTCTTGATTTGATGTTTTTAAGATATCTTTATATATTTCTTTAATTCCCTCCTCTCCCTCAAAAAATCGAATGTCTGGTTTTTTATCCAGAAGTGCAAAAATGGCTAAAAAACTAGGCATAACTTTTTCCAACTTTTCTTTCTGTCTTTCTAAATTATCGATCATTTTTCTCGGATCTTCAGCATAAAATAAGGTTTTTCGTTTTTTTACTGAACTTATAAGTCCTTTTTTCTTCAAAGATTCAATTGCTAAATACACAGTACTCCTATTTACACCTGATTTTTTAGTTAATTGCGCAATATTAGCTTCTCCCGTCTCCAAAAGTGCCATGTATACCAATGATTCGTATTCAGTTAAACCAAAGATTTTGAGTTCTTTATATAGCTTATTCATAAAAATGATATTATTTATGTTATTACTTTCATTATAGTAAAATATGCTAGTTTTGTCAATGTTTAAGGAAAAAACCAACTGTATATTTTTTCCTTAATTTCATCTTTAACACATTTTATACTATTTTTTCATAGCTATGGTATATTACATAGTTAACAAAAAGGTTAACAGAAGATTAACTCTTGAAAAAAATCGAGGAAAAGATCATGAAAAAAATTATAGTTTTATCTATTGCTATTGTATTAATATTAATTAGTACTCAATGTCACTCAAAAGAAAAAATTATAAGAGGACGAACCCACATCGTAGGCACTCGCATTTCACACCCTACTGATACTAGAAAGGACAGGAGAGATAACATTTATTTTGAAATCTTATGTGTAAATGATGTTCAGTATTTGCGCGTAGGCAAAGCTAGTAGAAATCCTTCAGGCAATGCTATAGTGCCTTATTTCAAAAAAGATGGGTCGTTACACACCTGTTCAGAGTAAAAACGTTTAATGGACTTATTGTATAACATTACAATTTACAGAAATATAGCCCACATATATTAAATTAATATTTGTGGGCTTTTTCTCTGGGCTTTTATTTACATTAAAATATGTGCAATATATGAACAAATGTATGCTGAAACAAATCCTATAGCAACCATCATGAATCCATATAGTAATGGTGAGTAATGCTTCAACTGAGCATGTTGTACTCCAAAAATAAATAGTAAAACTAATCCTGTCATAACAGAAATCATACGAGCTAGTACTAGATCATTTACTAATATATAAGGAAATAACGGAAGACTTACCACAACAAAAGTTAATAGAAATGATGCCACTGCCTGCTCCATGTCTCTTTTGGAATAAATTTTATCACTTAAGACTTGTGAACTAGATACCAAAGGACCAAATGCATTTGCAAAACTACTAGTTACTCCAATGATGAAACCTGCTAATAATATAGTCCACTGATTGTCTGTTAAAAAGGATGTTATTAGAGATACGCAAAAACCTGCAATAATTGACCCAAATAATCCAAAGATCATCCCTGTGATTTTATCAATTATATTCATAATATTGTAATAAATAATAATATTCTTACTAAAAATACATCTTTAATTTGAAGCTTTTATTTGCCTCTATTATGTAGTAAAATAGAGGTTTTGTCAAGGCTTTTTTATTTAGATATCATGCATACCAATACACTGGACTAATCCATTTAACGACATTATTAAAATCAAAAATAGTGGACGGTCATGACCGTCCACTACAAAATTCTCATATTTTGTACAACATTTATTCTTTCACCAATACTACACTTTCAATAATCACATCTTCAACTGGTTTATCTTGTGCTCCTACTTCTACTTCTTCGATTGTAGTTACAACATCCATACCTCCTGTAACTTCACCAAATACTGTGTGTTTTGTATCTAGAAAATTATTTGGTGCTGTATTGATAAAAAATTGACTACCATTTGTACCTGGTCCACTATTTGCTAGCGCAATTGTTCCTACGTTATTTTTGTTATTTGAGTGAATTTCATCACCAAACTTATAATCAGGTCCTCCAAATCCTGTCCCATCAGGATCACCACCTTGAATCATGAAATCCTTAATAACTCTATGAAAAACCACATTATCATAATCACCTTTATCTGAAATTGTACAGAAGTTTGCAACTGCTACTGGTGCGTCTTCATTATAAAATTTAATCGTTATGTCTCCTTTGTTAGTTTTTAATGTTGCACTTTTACATGTTTGTGCAAATTCCATATTAATTTGCTGGGGTATATTATCCATAGTTTTTGATTGTTGTGAATTATTATTTACTTTATTTGCAACGTCTCCTTTTCCTATTGTGTCTTCTAGTGCCTTTTCTAGTTTATCATTTTCTTTATTTACAGCATCTTCTAAATTCTTTTTTGCTTCCGTATTTATATCAGTCAATGTTTTCACATATCCCTTTGCTTTTTCGGTCTGTTGCGCTTGTTTATTTGCTATTTGACTATCTTGCTGACATCCCGTCAATACTAGAAATGCACAGCAGCTGAGTGCTACTCCTATTGGTTTTTTCATATTATTGTTTTTTGTTCTTTACGAGATTGCTTCGTTGTGCCTCCTCGCAATGACACTGTTAAAATTATATTTTCTTTCATTTTCACTTACCCATTCACATGATATCACGAATTTATTTTGTGGCAATATTTCACTGACATTTTCTGGCCACTCTATGACAATAAGTGCTTTATCATTTTCTATGATATCACTCCAACCTATGAGTTCCATATCATCACTACCTATTCTATACGCATCTATGTGATAAATTTTTTCAATACCATATTTATTAACATCATATTCTTTGATAATATTGAATGTCGGTGATGTATACGGTCCCTGAGCTTCAAATTCTTTTAAAATACCTTGTGTAAATGTAGTTTTACCTGCACCTAAATCACCATCTAAACACACTAAAAAACCACCATTAACCATTTCTTTCACAAAATCACTAGCTAATTCATATGTTTGTTCTATTGTGCCTGTTGTTGCATTTTTCATCTCCTGTAGAATACGATATTTTTACAAAAGAATCAATTATTTCTTGAGTTTTCTTCATTTTCCAACTATTATAAATGTAGATTAGTTTATTAAAAACATTTGAATAAATTTCAACATATGGGAGAAGCTTGATGAAAAAAGCAAAATTAGATTTAACAAAGATTAATCTTGCAGCAATTTTGTCCAATAGTGACAGATTCATGAAGCAACATAGATTCTGTATACAGGCACCTACTGTAGCTCCACCAAAAAGGATTTTTATAAAGGAATCTCTTTTTATAAGCCGCTAAAAATAATCATTTTTTGAAAACTTCAAATACTACAATTTTAAAAAGGAGAATGTAAATTTACTTTCTCCTTTTTTATTTTTTTTGTAATATAATGATATTTCTAAAATAACTTCTGGTGACACTAGAATAAAATAATTTAAAAGAGTGATGTTTATATATAAACATCACTCTAAAATAAACCCCTAGGATTTTCCATAATTTAGATTAGTCAAAATAATTAACATAGGAAAAGCTATTATACATGCTATTGTACCAAAAATTCCGATGAAAAAATTAGGTCCTCCCACAATTACTTTTTGACCATAAAACAGGTTATCCAATGTTTTATTTCTTGTATCATACGCATCTGCAATTGCTATGGCAAAAATACCAAACCACACAACCCCAAATTGCAAAACAATAAAATACACAATGCTACTACTAATTGGTAATGTAAAAAAATGATTTAATACCCAAACGAATACGTAGCCCTCCACATAAAGTGACAGCAATGCTATTATTTTTTGCACTGATACTGAAAAATTCATTAAATTAATCTCCTTTTGAAAAAACTTAATCTATCTTTACAAAGAACTTACTAATTAAAAAAATGTATCATTTTTTTAATCCCAAGTCAATCAATTCGATTGAGTACTTTTCTAAGATTTTCAAAATTCATTGACAATTTCTTTTTGTATTGCTAATGTTCACTATCAACTGTTAAGAAAAAATTCGCTCATGCCGAAATCGGAAATCAGACAATTTGAAAAGCTTGTGACTGATAGTGAACATGTTTTAGTTTTACTTCCAGAAAATCCAAGAGGTGACCAGTTTTCTGCAGCACTTGCGATAGCTCATTTTTGTGACTTCAAAAGTATCAAAACCACAATCGCATTTAATGACCCTTATGAACAAATTTCACTTTTTAGTTTTTTACCTAAACCAACTAGTACTAAAATTACACATTCAATATCTGGAACTCGTGATTTAATCCTATCTTTCAATACAAAATACAATAAAATTCTAGATGTAAAAACAGAAGTCCTAAATGAAGAATTAAAAATATACGTAACACCTGAAAAAGGCATGGTGGATTCACGTGATTTTTCTTTTTTACCTGGCAAATTTCCATTTGATGTAATTATTACACTTGGAGCAACTGATAAAGAATCTATGGGCAAATTGTATGAAGAAATACCTGATATTTTTTATGAACTACCCATTATTAATATAGACAATAAAAGCTCAAATGAACAATTTGGACAAGTCAACATTGTTAGTAACATTGCTTCTTCTATATCTGAAGTGGTTGCTGAAATTTTTGAACAACTTCAAAAAGATAATTTATCAAAAGATTGTGCTCAATGTTTATTGACTGGAATAATAAGTGAAACACACAGCTTTCAAAATAATAAAACAACTCCAAAATCCATGACATTATCTAGTAAATTAATAGAGCTTGGAGCAAGTCAACAAACAATAATTCAAAATTTATACAGAAACCTTCCCTTTTCACTATTGAAACTTTGGGGTCGTGCTATGAAAAATTTTACGACATCAAAGTACAATGAAAAAACTGTCATTTCATCACTTACATACAAAGACATTGAACAAACTGAGGCTAAAAAGCATCATATTTATTCCATCTTAGAAAAAATGAAAGAAAATTATCCATCAGGACAAATCTTCATCTTATTTTACGAAAATGAAAAGGCTAAATTAATCGCACTTATTGATATGAAAAGATCTAATATAAACTTAGATAAATCTGATATTAAAAATATTTCAGAACTTCCAAATAAGACTTATAGACTACCCCTCGCCTCAACAACAATACCTACTGCAACAAAAGAGATTTGCAGTATATTAGCTCCATACACAAAACAAATAAAATAACTTTTACAAATATATATAAATCAAAAAAACTCATCCTAAAAAGATGAGTTTTTCTTTCAAATACACAGATAAAATGATATACTAAAATAAAATAAATAAGCTATTTATAACTTTTTAAAGATATAAATAGACAATCAAAAAATATGGTTATAAAAATAAAACAACACAAAGGAAATACTGATGCTTTGCATGCAAAAGAAACTGATCGCACACTAAAACAACTCAAATCTAAAGGTGAAGAAGATTTTGCTGTACGAAAAGCAAAAAAAGCTGAGCTTCCTTATATTGATTTAAATATTATACCTGTTGCCAACGAAGATGTGTCTATAATTTCAGAAGATGATGCAAAAAAATATAATATTTTTGTATTTCATCGTATTGGAAAAATGTTAAAATTAGCAACTTCTACACCTGAAAGCACTACATTGCAAGATTTTATAACTGACTTTGAAACACGGCAGGGCTGGCAAACTGAATTATTTGTAATATCAGAAGCCTCTAAAGATAAATTATTGCGACAATATAAAACTGCGTATTTTATAGACTCCATTGATACCATGCGACTAACTCTTGAAGGAGAGGATTTAGAAGCCTTTGAAGATAGTCTTGGAAAATTATTAAAACTAAAAGATAATGCTGATGCCTTACCAACTACTGAAATTTTAAATATTCTATTTTCTGGTGCATTAAAGCTTGGAGCTAGTGATGTTCACATAGAGCCTCAGAGAGAAACAGTTCGCATACGTTATCGTATCGACGGTGTCTTACAAAAAATTGTTGAGATACCTGAACATGTCTATCAATTACTCATCAACCGTATCAAGTTAATGAGTAAAATGAAAATAAATGTACGTGATCTTGCACAAGATGGACATTTTGAATTTATGCTAAATCCTGAAACACGTGTTGATGTTCGTGTATCTACCATTCCTGGGAAACAATTTGAAGGTCTCGTGATGCGACTTTTGCGAAGTGATAGTGTTACCGTTGATATTAATAGCCTCGGATTAAAGGGGAAAGCATTTGAAGATATTCAAAAAAATATTGCTAAGAATGCTGGAATGCTACTCACAACTGGACCAACTGGTTCTGGTAAGACAACAACCCTATACACACTAATAAATCATATTAAAACTCCAGAAACAAAAATTATTACAATTGAAGACCCTATTGAATATCAACTAGATGGAATATCACAGACTCAAGTAGCAAAGGATCGTGGTTATACATTTTCCAAGGGATTACGCGCTGTTGTGCGTCAAGATCCGGATGTTGTATTAGTTGGTGAGATTCGTGATGATGAAACTGCTGATGTGGCTATCAATGCTGCCCTAACTGGACATCTTGTACTTTCAACACTTCATACAAATAATGCCATTGCAACTGTCCCTAGATTGATGGAGTTAGGTGTTAAGCCTACGCTCATTCCTTCTGCAACAAATATTTTCATGGCCCAACGACTTGTACGAACTCTATGTGAACACTGCAAAGAATCTTATGAGCCAGCCCAAGAAACAAAAAACACTTTCATGAAAATGATTTCACTAATTTCTCCAAAGGCAAAGCTAACTGTTCCAAAAGAAATAAAGGAGATTTATCGTGCTATTGGCTGTGATAAATGTCATGGAACTGGATATAAAGGACGTATAGGTATTTTTGAAATACTAACAATGTCTAATAAAATTGAACAACTTATTTTAGACTTAGCCAGTGAAACCGACATGATGAAAGAAGCTATCGAAGAAGGCTTCGTAACAATGACGCAAGATGGTGTTCTAAAAGCACTTGAAGGAGTTACTACGATTGAAGAGGTTATGCGAGTTACAACCGAAGGTGAATTAATCGAATCATTATATGATGACCTAATGTCTCAGTCACTATCTCGTGGTATTTTCGTTAAATACTCCCTACAAAAACTAGCTGAAGAAAATGCTGGCAACTTTGATGAGATGAATAAAACAATCAATGATACTGAGGACAAAGATATGCTTCCTACAATACTGTCTTATGGAGCAATTCTTAAATCTAGTGATATTCACATAGAACCTCAAGAAGAATATGTTGATATCAGAATGCGTGTTGATGGAGTACTTCAATCAATCACCAAAATACCTCTTATGAGCTACCCACTGTTATTAAGTAAAGTAAAAATCATAAGTGATATCCCAACAACAATACGTCAAGGTGTCTCTGACAGTCGTTTTCGTATTAATTATGAAAAAGAAGATGAAACAGAATTAAATGTTGATGTTCGTGTTTCAATTATTGTTGGAGGTTATGGTGAAACAATTGTACTTAGACTGTTAAATAGAGATAACGTTAATCTTGATATTCATTCAATAGGAATTCGTAAATATAATCTAGACAGAATAATGTCTCAAGTCACAAAACCTTATGGTGTAGTGTTGAATACTGGACCAACTGGCTCTGGTAAAACAACTACTCTTTATAGTGTGCTAAGTGAAATAAGTAGTCCCGATATAAAAATTATTACAATTGAAAATCCAATTGAATATCAACTGGATGGCATATTGCAAACGCAGATAGACAAAGAAGCTGGTTATACATTTGGCAATGCTCTCCGAGCTCTATTACGTCAAGATCCTGACATCTTGTTAGTTGGTGAGATTCGTGATGATGAAACTGCCACAACTGCTATTAATGCGGCTCTTACAGGACATCTACTTATATCTTCACTACATACAAATGATGCTGTCGGCGCAATTCAAAGACTTATAAATCTAGGCGTTAGCACTGATGATCTCACAACCGCAACAAATGCGTTTATCGCGCAACGACTTGTCCGTGTACTATGTAGTTGTAAAATAGAAACCCCTATATCTGAAACTGACAAATCAATAATTACAAACGTTTTAGAAAGTATTTCTCCAAAAGTAACAATAGAACAACCACAACAAGACAAATTATATACTCCTGGAAAATGTGAGGAGTGCAATGGAATTGGCTATAAAGGAAGAACAGTTATTAGTGAAATATTTATAATGGATGATGATTTACGAGAAATGATAGCTCACGGATCATTAGCACCAGACATCAAGAAAAAAGCCGTCGAAAATGGAATGCTCACAATGGAACAAGATGCAATTCTCAAAGCACTCGAAGGCATAACAACACTAGAAGAAGTAAAGCGAGTTACGACGCTATAATGGCCACAAAAATAAAAACCTCCAGAATTATCTCTAGAGGTTTTTTATATTAGTTTTGATATTTTTATGCCTGCAGACAATCATCTAACCTAGGTAAAACCGTAGGCAGCATACCCGCAAGGTCAATGACTCATGCGGGGAGAAGAGAAATCGAGGAGAGCCGCAGCCGAAACCACAAGAACCCGATCTGGATTATAACTTCCGTATGAGCTTAAAAGATAGTAAAGCCCATAATATGCCTACAGACATAAAAATATCAAATTTTAAAAGCAACCTATAAAATTGTGTCGAAATAAAGCTTTTTGAAGACTTCCTTACTCGACTTACTACTTTAGCACACCTTTGAAATCTTGTCAAGTAGTGCTACAATATATTACGCAAGGGAAAGAAAAAACTTTCATATTAATCTAAAAAATCTATTATGACACTAATAACTCACGAGCAGGATCCAGAAGTACAAAATGACAAAATAGATTTAGATGATGAATCAACTTCTAGTGAATTTAGCATTAATTACACTCTAAGACCTCAACAATTAGAAGATTATGTTGGACAAGAGAAAATCAAAAAACAATTAAAAATATTTTTAGCTGCTGCAAAAAAACGAGGCGAACCACTTGAACATGTTTTATTATATGGCCCCCCAGGACTTGGTAAAACCACACTCGCTAATATCATTGCCAGAGAAATGAACGTAAATATTAAAACAACATCTGGCCCAGCAATTGAACGAGTTGGTGATCTTGGATCAATTCTCACAAATATGCAAGATGGCGACGTGTTATTTATAGATGAAATTCATAGACTAAATAAATCTGTTGAAGAAGTACTTTATCCTGCTATGGAGGATCACAAATTAGACCTCGTTGTTGGAAAGGGACCGAGTGCTCAGGCTCTTCAAATTGATTTACCTAAGTTTACGCTTATTGGTGCAACAACACGCATGGGCTCCCTTACTGGTCCACTTAGAGACCGGTTTGGAGTGACTCACAGATTAGAATTTTATAATCAAGATGATATAGAAAGTATTATTAAAAGAAGTGCTTCCATACTAGAATGTGAGATAGACGCCGAGGGAGCAGCTTGTATTGCAAGGTCAGCCAGACAAACACCTAGAATTGCAAATAGACTTCTAAAGAGATCTCGGGATTGGGCTGACGTTCATGATATTGATTCAATTGATAAAATAGTTGCTAATAAAACTCTAGACATGTTAGATATTGACGAACATGGGTTAGAGCCAACTGACAGAGAATTCTTAAATCTAATTATAGATAAATTTGATGGTGGTCCTGTAGGAGTTTCTACTATTGCAAATGCTCTATCTGAAGAAGTTCAAACTATTGAGGATGTCTATGAACCATATCTAATGCAGCAAGGCTTCCTGGCTAGATCACCTCGTGGTAGAGTAGTTACAGAATACGCTTATGAAAAATTAAATAAAAAATTATGCTAGTACTCTTTGCTATACTTTATTTTATGTTTATTTTAGCAGTTGTTTTTGCTAGCTTTTTCATAATAACTAGACTACAAAAATATTCCATAAATCCTAAATTCACAACACCCTTAATAACAGTTTATATAGTTGTCACTATTACATTAGTTCTCGCAAATGTAATTCTGTTTTTAAATGTTCCATTTAATGATTTGTTTTATAATAATAATCTTTACTACTAAATATTATGAAATCCCTTGATTTTTATTTTTCAGCTCAACATTCTGATGAAAAAATTCTACACATAATACACAGACATTGGTTTAATATGTTTGTCCAATATATTCCAATATTTGGACTCCTAACACTCATGGCAATAAGCACGATAATGTACCCCTATATATTCGAAGATTTTGCAGGTGGTGGTGGCAAAACACTATTTTTCTTTTTGCAAACATTTTTCCTACTGCTTATTTGGATTTATGGATTTATAATATGGTTTGATTATTATTTAGATATCTGGATAATAACTACAGACAGAATAGTAAACGTAGAACAAAAAGGGTTGTTTTCACGACAAGTGAGTGAATTAAAATACAATCATGTCCAAGATGTTTCAACAGATGTTAAGGGATTTTTTCAAACAATCCTAAATTATGGCGATGTAACAGTACAAACAGCAGCAGAACAATCAAACTTTATATTTCGCTCTGTAGGAGACCCTTATAAAACAAAAAGCTATATAATGGCTCAGATTAAAAAGAAGTCCCCTACTCACGCCACATCCACTTAAATTTCAAAAACCACCAATTCAAATTGGTGGTTTTATATTATTAAATTTGACCATATACAAAACAATTTGCTATTCTTATAACTAATATTTAGGGGAATATTGTTGCTAACTTATTTTTGTATGAAAAAAGTTTTTACCATATTATCCCCTACACTTCTTAAAGGTATTTTATTATTATTTTGTCTTTTTTCTTTGTTTTCACATAGTGTTTTTTCTCTTGATGAGACTACCACTAACTCCACTGATGCAAAGCCTATTTCTACCAAAAATAGTGAGAAATCCAAATCTGACATAACTACTTCTGACATAGAAGATGTTGATAACTGTAGTGGACAGACATGTCTGTCCACTACAAAAAAAGATACAGATAAAAAATCGATTACAAAAGATGAAAAACCCTCCAAATCCACAAAAATTACTGCTGATAAATCTGAAACAAAGACAGTAGAATCGGATTGTGACTCTATTTCCACATCTCAAAATGAATCTACTACATCACAAGAAAAAGAAAAGACTATTGAAAATGAATCTATTTCAAAAGAAAGCCTGCCTAAACAAAAAGATATCTCTACAGAGCACTCTATCGAGGCATATACTGAAACTCCTCCAATGAAACAAGATGCTAGTGATACAGACATAAATTTTGAACCTACAAGTACAAGTAAAGAAACTATACAAACTATCACAAAACCTCTTACAAAAAATAAATCTGAGATTCCACTAGAAGATATTCCAATTATAGAAAAAACTATCCTCATTACTGAAATATTATTGGATACTTCCGCCTCCAACTCAAAACATCATGAGGAATACATAGAATTATATAATACAACTGATAAAAATATCATTCTCAATGGTTATAGTTTGAAAAGAAATATAACTAGAACAACAGATAAAAATAAGTGTGATAAAATAAAAAAAGATAAAAATCTTATATCTTCACGCGCTTTTACTGGCGTGATCGAAGCTCACAAATATCTCATAATCACACATAAGGATAATCCTAAGCCTGCTTGGACTAATAGTATTACATTCTCTAGTCAAAGTGCTACCATAACTAATGATTCAACGATTATTTTATACGATGATAACGACAATATCATTGATAAAGTTGGCTTCGGAAATACTTGTTTATATGAAGAAACATCAACTCAAAGTCCAAACAAAAATGAAAGTATTGAGCGAAATAAAAAAGATGGTAAATATATTGACACTGACAACAATAAAGCTGATTTTCATATAAACAAATGTCCTTTTCCTGGTGATTATTTGCCTACAAATTTATCTAGTACTGTTCGTATAAATGAAATTTATCCTAATCCTTGCAAAAAAGATACTCCCCATTGCACAGAAACAGAAGAATTTATTGAACTTTACAATCCTGACAAAGTATCTTTAGATGGTTGGAAATTAACAGATTCCTCAACAATTTCTGGAACATTAGAAAACAAAAACCCAGACACAACCTTACTTTATATCAAACTTACAAAAGACCATTTCAGGTTCACTCTAAATAATTCTGGAGATAATATTTCACTCATTGCACCTAACTGTTCCATTACTTCACAAATCAAATACAATGATTCTCAAAAAGGCAAGTCTATAAATTATGCTGAATATTGGTATAATGCAGAACCAACTCCTGGTACAAAAAATGCAATTGATCCACGCACTATAAAATATCCTAAATTATTATTAAATGAGATACTTCCAAATCCAAGTGGTGTTGAAAAAACTGATGAATTTATAGAAATTTATAATCCAAACAACATTAAAATTAACCTTAAAAATTGGATGCTAAAAGATTCTTCCAAGACTGGCACCTACACATTTCCAACTAAACAGTACATTGAACCAAAATCATTTTTCACAATTTACAGGAAAAATTTTTCTTTTGCACTAAATAATAGCAATGAAACCGTCTCACTCACAGCACCAAACGAAAAAATAGTAAGCTCAATATCTTATAAATCATCCCGAGAAGATATTTCTTACAATTACAATACTGATTCAAAAAGTTGGCGATGGAGCAAATATTTAACACCTAGCAAAAAGAATGTTTTTAATAATCTTCCAACCATTACAAAATTTGATATAGATAAAAATTCTTATAAAAATGTTTATGCTAATTTTAAAACAAAAGCTACTGACAAAGATAGCGAGAAATTAAAAGTTCGTTGGGACTTTGGTGATGGTCGTAAAAGTTATTTATGGAAAACTCGACACAGATACACAAAAACTGGTACTTATCATGGCAACCTACGAATTCAAGATAAAAGTGAAGAAATAATAAAAAAATTCACTGTTACCGTCAAAAAATACCCCAAACACAAAATTGAAATTACAAAAATAGTTCCAAATCCTAGCGGAAAAGATAGTGGTGTTGAATATATTATTATAAAAAATGAAAGTAAAGAAAAAATTAATCTCCAAAATTGGAGCATCGCCACAGGAGTAAAAGAAAAAACTTTAGTGAATCATCCAATTTATGACAAATTAATATTAAAGCCTGGAAAAACTAAAAAAATAACCAAAAAATATACAGCTATCAGTCTCCCTAACAAAACAGGTGTTATAGAAATTCGTCGTCCAAATGGATCCGTTGCCGATAAACAAAAATATGGTCATAAAGACATATCTATACAAGACAATTCATCATTTGAAAAAATTGATGGTATCTGGACATGGACCATTCCAGTTAATTTAGAAAAACAACATCAAACTCAACAAATTATTTCTCAAGCAATTAAAAATGAAAAAATGTTTTCTCAACAAATTTTGGAAAATAAAGTCGCCATAAATGCTGTTTACAATTCTTCCAACAATACTTCACGAGATATTGTACAGACAAATTCAAACTTGTTTGTAACACTTCTGCAAAATATAAACTCTCTTTTGCATAAAACTATTCTAATAGCCCAATCTTTCTCTGAAACATTGAAATTAAATCAAGTCTTGGCATATTCTTATACGCCTACACAAATAGATTTACCAACCCAACCATGTGAAAAGCCCTATCTTTTTACAACACCCACTTCACAAAAATTTGACTTATGTAAATAAAAACCAACAAAGATTTATCTTTGTTGGTTTATTATACTATCTTCTTTTAAATAAATATTAATCTTCATTGGGAGGTATCCAATCAGAACTGTCAGCCTTCAATTCAGAAAGGATATCTTCTATTTCCTCAACTTGCTTTACTGGAGAAAAACCCACACTCACCTTTGCATGCCAATCTTTTGGCAAACTTCCCAGAACCACACGAATGTGCCGCACCGCAACAACAAACTGACGTAATTGCTCATCCTGATCTGCCATATGATTCTGTAATATTTTAATTTTAGCCTTAGATCCCTCAAGTCTCGTCTCTGTGTCATCTCTGATGACTAGACCTTCCATGCTTTTTTCATGCTCGTTCATTTTTATCTCCTCCTTATATTAAAATATTTGTTACATAAGCAAATTCACGCTTCATCTCATCAACATCCTCACAAACACCTTCCAGAATGATTGGGATATGTGCTGGCAAGTTTTGTAGTGATTCTACAAGGTCTCGCTGTCTCGTTCTACATACAGGAACATGATATTTATCAGATCCTACGCCACTAAGGTGAATACCTGCTAATCTGTCACCAAATTCAGCAATAATAGCTGGGATATCACTTATAGCACCATCATTAACAACCCAATGCTGTACATCAAATACTAATCTGAATTGTGGATATTTTTGAAAAAAATCTCGCAACTCCTGAAGTGTACGAAAAGTATTTTTACGATTATCCATATTTTCAATTGCTACAGCAATTGGAAAATCATCAAAAATGTCCCAATCCACAACAAGATCTGGATGTACCACAACATAATTAACAAGTTTTGTTACACCACTGAATATACCGATATTTTGCAAGGACCTTTTTGCACTAATTACATCATCATGTACCTTGCATATATAATTAATATTGCATGGCAAATGACACGACAAAGAATCCATATTCGCACAAGATAACTGTTGTCGAAACATAACATTATCATCACTTAGTCCTAGTAGTGAATTAACATGTTCTGGAAATGTATGAACATTTAATTCCAACGCTGCACAACCTATATCAGAACTGATATTAATAATATTAGCTGACATTGCATTATATACATGAAACATAACACCTGTTGAAAATCCAATTTTTCTATTCATCTCACATTCCCCTTATTTAATTTTTCAAGTACAAATAATTCCTTTTAGAAACTGATTATACATCATATGCTATAATGTCCAAAAAATCAACACTATAATTGCAAAAAGTACTAAAAAATGAGATGATATAATCACTTTTAAAATATTTAATCTTCTACTAACTTATGTCAGGACATAGTAAATGGTCAACAATTAAACATAAAAAAGGTGTTACAGATGCTAAACGATCTAAAGTTTTCTCTCGTATTGCGAAAGCTATCATGGTAGCTGTACAAAATGGAGATAATGATCCAGAAATGAATAGTGCTTTAAAATTAGCTATAGACCAAGCAAAAAAAGCTAATATGCCAAAAGACAATATCGAACGTGCTATGAAAAAAGGCTCTGGTGATGATAGTGCTAGAATTGAAGAAGTCACCTATGAAGGTATGGGTCCTGGTGGGGCAATGATGATTATCACATGCGCAACTGATAATACTAACCGTGCTTTAACAGACGTTAAAACTGCACTCAAAAAAAATAATGGTAAATTTGTGCCTAGTGGCAGCGTAAGTTTTCAATTTGATTTTGTTGGCTATATATCAATTACACCAAAAGACATAGAAACTGCTGAATTACTTGCTATAGAGGCTGGTGCTGAAGATGTATTTGAAGAAAACTCAAATCTAACAATAATAACTAGTCCTACAAGTCTGCATAATGTCTTAAAAGGAATTGAAAAAGAAGCTGAATCCATAAATGAAGCAAAATTAATATATAATCCAACACAACAAGTAACTCTAAATACTGAAGATACAGAAAAATATGATGATCTTTACGAAATACTTGAAGAGCTAGATGATGTTAATGAAATCTTTGACAATGTTGCCTAAAAGTGCTAAAATACTACATTCTAAGATAAAAATATGATTAGAATACTTGGGATTGATCCTGGTACTGCTATTGTTGGTTGGGGTATAATTGACTGTAATGATAGTGGAACAAAAAATAATGTTATTGCATACGGTCACATCGAGACAGCAAAAGAACTGTCTGATGTTGTTAGATTATCAGAAATTACTGATAACGTACTTGCTATTTTAAAAAAATACAAACCTGCTGAAGCTGCAGTTGAAGACTTGTTTTATTTTAAAAATGCAAAAACTGTCATAAGTGTTGCACAGGCCCGTGGTGTCATTATGAATACTTGCTTTAGAGATGGTTTAAAAATTGCAGAATACACACCGCTTCAGATAAAACAATCACTTACTGGTTATGGCCGAGCTGACAAAACGCAAATGCAAAAAATGATAAAAAGTGTGTTAAAATTAAAGAGTATTCCAAAACCCGATGACACAGCTGATGCACTTGCTGTAGCACTATGTCACATTAATTCTAGAAAATATTTAAATACAATTACAAAATAGAATTATAACTATTTAATAACAAAAGCTATGAATGTAACTGACTTCAGTCCTATTATACAATTTTTACTCGCACAACAACTTAATCTAGATACTATTACTCTACTATTGTTATTTCCTATAGTAATAACAATCGTTGTTGTTTTGCGTCAAATAGTTGGTATACAGGCATTTGGTATTTATACACCATCTATTATTACAATTGCTTTTGTATTTATTGCACAAGATAGCTTTTGGGATATTAAATATGCTGTTGCTATTTATGCAATAGTCCTTTGTGTTGGTATGGGTATGCGTTTTGTATTGAAAAAATTACGTTTACTTTATCTTCCTAGAGTTGCTATAAACTTAACTGTAGTATCCTTTTCCGTCCTTTTAACACTTGCACTTGCTGGATATTTTGGAAGGACTGGTTTTGCATCAACTGCCATTTTCCCGATTATCATCATAATAATGCTTGTTGAAAAATTTGTTACTGTACAAATTGAAAAAGGAAACAAAACTGCAATTATATTAGCAGTTGAAACGCTAATTATAGCGCTTATTGGATATACAATTCTTTCACCAACTACTGCTATTGGTAGATACATGATAAGTCTTATACTTGTCCACCCACTTACTGTTTTATTAATTATTCCTATAAATCTTTTCATTGGTAAATGGACAGGTCTTCGTTTTAATGAGTACCTAAGATTTCACAATGTTATAAATAAGATTAAATAAAAATCCCATGTTTGAATCAATACGCGCAAGCAAAAACATACTTGGGATGAATGCCCGAAATTTAACATATATTCGCCCACACAACCTTAAAAAAGCAAAGCGACTTGCAGATGACAAGATTCGTTCGAAACGTATGCTCAAAAAAGCAGGCGTCCCTGTCCCAAGACTTATTGCACAAATTTCTTCTAAACGTACATTAGAAAGTTTTGATTGGAGTATTCTACCTCCAAGTTTTGTTATAAAACCAAATAAAGGTCTTGGTGGTGATGGTATTATAGTTATTTATGGTCGCAAAAAAGGAACTGATGACATCTGGATTAAAGGAAATGGCAAAACAGTCACAAAAGAAGATTTGATAACTCATATAGGACATATTTTAGATGGTGAGTATTCCCTTTCAAATACCCCTGATATAGCTTTTTTTGAAGAACGTCTCAAATTATCAAAAGAGTTTCGTCCATATGCCTATAAAGGTATTCCAGATATTCGTATTGTTATATATAATAAAGTACCCGTAATGGCAATGCTTCGACTTCCCACAAAAGAATCTGGAGGTAAAGCAAACTTACAACAAGGTGGTGTTGGTGTTGGAATTGATATGGCTAGAGGTACAACGACAACTGCCGTACAAGGAAAGTCAAAAATTATAGAGTATGTACCTGGAACACGTTTACTGCTTTCTGGTATCAAAATTCCATACTGGGATGAAATGTTAATACTCGCCATCAAAGCACAAGAAGCCTCCGGACTTGGTTTTTTAGGTGCTGATGTTGCAATTGATAGAGATAATGGACCTGTATTTCTTGAACTTAATGCCCGACCAGGACTTTCTATCCAAGTCGCAAATATGGCAGGACTTAAACGTCGACTTGAACGTGTAGAAGGACTAAAAATTAAATCTGCAATACGTGGAGCAGCTGTTGGCAAAAATCTCTTTGGTGGTGAAATTGAAGAAGAGGTTGAAGGAATGTCTGGTAAAAATGTCATTGGCTCTATTGAAGAAATTAAAATTATCGGAAAAAATAATACAGAGATTAAAACAAAAGCAAAAATTGATACTGGTGCTTATTCAACATCAATAGACACAAAACTTGCTAAATCACTCGGATTTGAACATGTAATAAATGAATTTGATAAAATTGATTTAACTAAATACGAGATTACTCCAAAAAACGAAAAGTCTATTAAAAAAGCTATTCTAGCTGAAAATAAAATCCCTGATTTAGTTGACGTGGCAGTAATTTTTGCATCAAGTGGCTCCTCAATTCGCCCTATTGTAAAGACTAAATTTACAATGGATAAAAAAATAATTCCTGCTCAAGTAAACATTATTGATAGAAGTGATATGAAATATGATATAATTATTGGCAAACGAAATCTACATCAATTTTTAGTTGATGTTAGTAAGTAAAAAACTTAAAAAATAATATGCAAACAATACTAATTCTTTTTGGTGGAGAACCTTCTAAATCTCCAACAAAGGATCCTCTGGGTTATAGCGCCTTATATACATACTTTGCAAAAAATAATATAATACTGTGTCGTGCACCGATATCATATTATGATACTCAAAGTAATTCATTTACACAAGCACAATTTTTTATTAATGATAACTGGCTTTGGAAAAAAAACATAACACCAGATGTAATCTATGACAAATCGCCCTATTACATTAACTCCAGCGAGATGCTGACTAGGCAATTAATAGCAACTGATTACACTTTTTATAATAATTTGACATTAAGTAAAATCCTAAGTAATAAATCACTTACATTTGATTTTTTTGAAGAATTTTCTGCAAAAACAATTGTTATCAATATGCCTAGTGAAGTAACTAAAATTATAGCACTACAAACATCTGATATTATTGTGAAACCCCTAAGTCAATCTGGTGGTTCTGGTATTTTTATTTCAAAAAAAGAAGCTGTCGCCAATGATATTATATCAAACAATATATTCCCTATTTTAGCTCAGGAATTTATGGATTCATCAAAAGCGAAGAATGAATTTATTGATGGATATCATGATATCCGAGTTATAGTTAGAAATCAAACACCTTTTTACGCATTTGCTCGAATACCAAAAAAAGACACTCGTATTGCAAATGTATCAACAGGCGCTACACTAAAAGTAATTCCAATAAAAGAACTTTTACAAAATAATGACATCAACAAATTTATCAATAAAATTATACAAAATGTAGAAAATATTGATGCTACAAATAAAATATATGCTATTGATTGTATGTTTGATAATGATAATAACTTATGGCTTATAGAAATGAATTCTAGACCTGGATTAACATTAGAACAAAGTGAAGCACCTTATCAAAGTGAATTTTATGAAAATTTATTAACATTTTTTAAATAAAACTATGAAAAAAGTACTAATATTATTTGGTGAAAAGGATTGGAATGGACCAGCTTTTGCAGATATGACTAGTGGGTATACTCTTTGTTATGAATATCTATATGAATTAGCTAACCAACATGGAATTCAATTATATAGAGCTTCTTATAAATGGTATGATAATAAAAATAATATTTTTTTATATGTTTGGACATATAAAAATGGCTCTTGGATACGTGATTATAATATAAAACCAGATCTTATTTATGATAAAACTAGCTCAAAATCTGAAACTGATTTATTTAAATCATCACTCAATGAAATATTTCCCCTTATAAATGATGTTGAATTTACAAATCTTATAGATAATAAATTATTTACAAGCTTACTTTTTCCACAACACACTAAAAAACACTATAAGGCTTTAAATATTACTGATTTAAAAAGCATCCTTCAAAGCATTAAAACTGAAAAGGTTGTTTTAAAAACATCTTCAGATAGTGGAGGTAAAAATGTATATATTTTACAAAAAAATGAAATCGATAATGTTGAACTACCCTTTCCAATCTTGGCACAAGAATTTATAGACAGCACTAATGGAATAACTGGGATTACAGATTCTGTACATGATTTGCGACTCGTTTTTATAGAAAATGACTTGATTTATAGTTACATAAGAATTCCTAAAAAAGGATCTTTCCTTGCTAATTTATCCCAGGGCGGTTCAATGAAGATACTACAAAATGAACAATTGCCTACCAGTGTTAACACATTAGTTACTGATGTACAAAATACACTCTCTACATTTAAAAATAAAATATATACAATAGATTTAATGTTTGATGAAAATCAAAAGCCTTGGCTAATTGAATTAAATAGTATGCCTGGTTTATTTTTTACTGAAAAACAATTCGAGGAAAGAGAACGGGTTTATACAGCTATTATAGAATTATTTAAAAAAACACTTTCATCTTAATTCTATTATTTATAATTAAAAAAGTTTATTTACAAAAAACTTTTAATATTGAATATTACAAATGAAATCATAAAAATACTAGTAACCCACTAGTTTATTCAATAATATCTACTAACTTCCTATTTAAATAACTAAAATAGCTCAATATGAAAAAAATGCTGCTAATAACTGGAATTAACGATTTATCATTACCTCTATATATAACTCAAGAAATGCAAGCAGTAGTTGATATAGATTTTTATTTTTTTCATGAAAGCTCTACTTATTTGAAAGAAAAATTAATTAACAACACTTATGATTACATATACTTTGGATATCATTTCCGTGTTCTTGATAAAAATGCTGCAACATCTCTTTTTGATATTTTATTAAAGAATAAAAAAGATGCCTATATTATTGATAATTTAAAAACTATTGATGATATTTATTTTGAAGATAAGTGGTTACAATATCAAATATTTACTGATTTTATGCCAAAAACTCAATTACTAAATTCGATCACTGATGCAGATAATAAAAATCGTATTACAAAAGAAAGAATTTCTGGTAGAGCTGAAGGTATTTTCTTTGATTCAACTGAATTGGATGAAATGAATTTAAACAAATATATTATTCAAGATAAAATGCATATACAAAAAGAATATCGTATATATGTAGTTTGCAATGAGGTATTACCTGAGGCAACTGTTAAAAGTTCAAAAACTTTAACCTCCAAAGTTAAAGTCATAGGTTCAGAAATATTATCCTTAGATATATTAAATTTTACTCAAAAAATAATAAAAAAAAACACCTTTGACCTTATTGGGCTAGATTTGGCAATTACTGAATCTGGATTTTTTTTGATAGAAATAAATAGAACATGTTTATTCAATAGTTATTTTACACAAACCAATATTAATTTGGCAAAAGTATTATTAGACAATCTACTTTCAAAAAGACACCCCCTAAATATTACAGAAAAAAATTAAATACTCTTAAAAAATAATTACTGTACATTTACATATTTTTCATATATACTATACGCAATCATTTTTCAGAAACGATTAAAAAGTGTATTATAAAGGTATATGAAAAAAATGTATTCTCCTCGTGATTTTGATAAAAAACCTCGAGTAAATTCGGTAACTAAATTAGTAACTAAATGCAAAAAATCAACTGCATTGTTTTTTGGTAAATTCAAAAAAGAACAATCTAAAGTTTATCCAAATACTACGCAACTTAATATTTCTCAAACTTCTATGATAAAAAAGAAAAGGAAAAACAAGAGAAAAAATAACACTGAAAATAGTTGGAGGAAATGGGCATTACTAGCTACAAAAATTTTTGCTGTTTTATTTGCTATTGGACTACTAGCTGCTATTGGTATTTTTGCTTATTTTGCAAAAGATTTACCTGAACCAGGAAAAGTTAATACACGCACAATTGATGAAAGCACAAAAATTTATGACCGCACTGGAACTGTACTTCTTTATGATATTCATGGTGAAGAAAAGCGAACTATCATTCCTCATGATGAAATTCCACTCGTTGCAAAACAAGCAACAATCTCTCTAGAAGATCATAATTTTTATAATCACCCTGGTTTTGATGTTAAAGGTGTTGCTAATGCTGTTTTATCAAATGTGTTTAACATTGGAGGCGGACGTGGTGGTTCTACCATTACGCAACAGTTTGTAAAAAATTCCATCCTTACAAATGAACGTAGCCTTTCTAGAAAAATAAAAGAATTAATACTTGCCGTTGAAATTGAACTCAAATTTTCAAAAGATGACATAATAGGCATGTATCTAAATGAAATTCCATATGGTTCAAATGCATATGGCATTGAAGCAGCTGCTCAAACATTTTTCGGAAAACATGCAAAAGACCTCACACTAGATGAAGCGACTATTTTAGCTTCCCTACCAAAAGCACCTTCAAAATATTCTCCTTATGGTTCCTACAGAGAGCGCTTAAAAACTCGCCAAGAATACGCTTTGGATCAAATGGTTAGTCTTGGATACATTTCCCCAGAGGCTGCTGAAAGTGCAAAAAAAGAAGATGTTTTTGCAAAACTAACTAAAAATACAGAAAATATTAAAGCACCCCATTTTGTAATGTACGTACGTGATTTTTTGGAAGAAAAGTATGGAAATGAATATTTGGAAAAAGAAGGTTTAACAGTTATTACAACACTTGATTGGGATAAACAGCAGATAGCTGAAAGAATTGTTCATGATAAAGCCTTTGAAAATAAAGAAAAATATAACGCTGAAAACTCTGCTCTAACAGCTATTGATCCTTCGAATGGAGACATAGTGACAATGGTTGGCTCTAGAGACTATTTTGATGAAGAAATAGATGGACAAGTAAATGTTTCTGTAAGAGATAGACAGCCAGGCTCATCATTTAAACCTTATGCCTATATTTATGCATTTAAAAAAGGCTATACACCAGAAACAATTCTTTATGATGTTGAAACAAACTTTAGCAATGGTGAAGATGATTATAGTCCTCAAAATTATGATGGAACCTTCCGGGGACCTCTAAAAATGAAAGAAGCACTTGGAATGTCTCTAAATATACCAGCTGTAAAAACTCTTTACTTAGCAAATTCAAAAGAGGTTATTGAATTTGCAAAACAACTTGGAATAACAAGCTTGAATGATCCTGATAGATATGGACTTTCACTTGTTCTTGGTGGAGGCGAAGTTAAACTACTTGATCACACGGCTGCCTTTTCTGTATTTGCAAATAATGGAGTGCGCCAAACTAAAAGATCCATTCTAAAGATAGAAGATAAAAATGGTGAACTCATTGAAGAAGCTACTGATTCAGAGGGTGAACGTATAGTTGATGAAAAATATGTCGGAATGCTGTCACACATACTTTCTACAAATAAGTATAGAGTTGATGCATTTGGTGCAAATAATCCTCTTAAATTTGATGATAGGCCAGTTGCTGCTAAAACTGGTACAACTAATGAAAATCGAGATGCTTGGACCATGGGATATACTCCAGAAGTTGCTGTTGGAGTCTGGAGTGGCAATAATGACAATTCCTCCATGAATAGTGGTGGTGTGGGAGCTAATGCCTCTGGACCCATATTCCGTGATTTTATACGTGAAGCTTATCCAGAAATATCTGGAAAAGAATTTCCAAAATATGATAAAGATGAAAATAAAACAGATAAAGATATCTTGGATGGAGAATTACCTGCTATGGACAAAATAGAAGTATGTGAACTTCCTGACGATGACGATGAGTATTGTAAAGCAAATAAATACTGTCCAGATAGCAAAAAGAAAAGACGAATTTTTGCTGATGTTCATAATATTTTATATTTTGTAATTAAAGATGATCCACAAGGAGAACGACCAGATGATCCTAAAGATGATCCTCAGTATAAAAACTGGGAAAAAGCTGTACTAAAATATTACAAGAAAGAAGAAGATGACAAAATAATATTTGACGAAGAACCTGATGATTGCGAGAAGGATGATTTTGAAAAATATACTGCAAAAATATCATTGTCAGTTCCAAGCAAAGTTGAATCTGATACACTCACGATAAAAGTAACTCCAGAAACTGAATATGACATCGATAAAATAGAGTATTGGGTTAAGGGTAAAAAAGTTCATGAATCAAAAGATTCTACTTATAAATATAAAATACCCGAAGACCAGAATAATTCAACGCTTGAAATAGAAGTTAAATTAACTGATGATGCTGGAAATACAGCCTCTGCTAAAAATACAGTTGATGTAGCTTATTAAGTCTTAAATTACAACATATACTATTATAAAAACCCACCCTATATTTAAAAATAGGGTGGGTTTTTAGCAAGTCTTCCAAATTAAGTTGCTATTTTAATATTTTTCACAACATCACGACCAATTTTTTCATTTAAATTTTTTACAAACAAACTCCTATTCATCCATAACTCTTGAGCCCAAATAGAATTTTGTATACTAACAAATATAATGCCATTTTTATAAAATTTTGGCACTATATTCTTTTCGCCTTGTCTACCATATTCATCTCGAACAGATAAAGAAAATAGATGCATCACTGTCTGAGAATCTATTTCCACATTATTTTTTCTCTGTTTTTTGACCTTCTTTTGCTTGCTTGCAATATAATCTGTTATGTTTTTCATGTATATTATGCGCTCTTAACTGGCATGACTATATAAGTATACTTTTCATCAAGCTCCTCATTATCAAAACCTCTAAACACAACTGGCGCTGCATTTCCATTTATTGCAATATTAATATTTTCGGCATCAATTTTACCAACACCATCAATTACAAAACGAGGATTTAATACAATATTTTGAGCATCCCCTTTTAAATCAATATCTAATTCCGTTGTGTTTTCACCGACTTCCTGTTGTCTTGTTGTGATTTTTAATTTTCCTTCATTTATATCAAAATGTATTTCTCCGCTTTCTTTTCCTGTAAACACAGTTGTCACTTTCATAGCCTCCAATAAAGCATCTTTTTTTATAATTACATTGGTTACTGAGCTAGTTGGTATAATTTGCTTATAGTCAGGATATGCTCCATCAATTAATCTCGCAGTTATATATAGATCATCACAAATTAAAAACAAATGGTTTTCCTCTATACTACACTGAATTGTCTTATGTTCATCTGAGAGTCTATTAATATATACACACAATTGCTGTGGTAATATTATTTGTTGATTATTTTCAGTTAAAGCATTACCTGTTCCCTTATTAATTATCAAATCTTTAAATGGCACACACATTTCCCCAAGTCTAAAGCTATCTGTTGCAACAGAACAAATCGATTCTTCTTCAAATGACATGAAAACACCAGTCAACTCTACCCTAGTCTCAGCTTTTGATGTAAAGTTTAACACCTTTGATATACTTGTTTTAAGTTGAGGTAATGATAATTCCATCATATCCTGTTCATTGCTGCTAGGAATAATCGGGAAGTCCTCAACATCATAACCATTAATTTTTGCCTTATGTGCTCCACTTTCCAGTGTTAAAATACGACCTTCAACACTTATATTTACATGCTCAGTTCCTCTTAAAGCTGTTAAAAAACTACCCAGAAGACTAGCGGATACAACAATTTTACCTGGCTCATCAATTTTTGCTTGAATTTTTTTAACAATTCCAATTTCCAAATTTGTAGCCGAAAGACAAAGCTGACCTCCATCAGTCTCTATTAAAATATTGTTCAAAATAGATAACTGAGCACTTTTACTTGTTGCAAATTCTGTTTCTTGCAATGCATTCTTCAAATTTTCATATGTGCAAACTACTTTCATAAGTTTTTATTAAAAGATTATATCCCCCGACAAATTAATTTATACCGTATATAGTTTTTCTCTCAAAAATCCAACTTCATCTTTAAATTTTTCATCTTCTTTAATCTCCCTTTTTATTTTTTCAACAGCATGTAATGCTGTTGTGTGATCACGTCCACTAAAATATTTACCAATCCCTGGATATGACATGTTCATCTCCTCTCGCAAAATATACATTGCAATCTGACGAGGTCGTACAATTTCCTTTTTACGTCCTTTTTTTAATAGCTCTTCTTTATCAACTTCATAAAATTCTGAAACTACTTCCAGTACATTTTTACTTTGAACCCCTGTTTTTTTATTACTTTTTATTATTTCACTAAGCGCTTGTTCCACCATTTGCTGAGTTGGCTCTTTTTTATATAACTCACAAATTGCCATAACCCTATTTAACGCTCCCTCCAATTCTCTAATATTATTTTTAATATTTTCTGCCATAAACCGCAATACATCATCACTTAGATAGAAACCTCTTTCAACAGCCTTGGTACGTAGAATTGCGATACGAGTTTCTAAATCAGGTTGACTAACATCAACAATCATCCCTCCTTCAAATCGTGAGCGCAACCTATCTTCCAGTGTGCTTATAGATTTTGGTGGTCTGTCGCTTGAAATTACAATTTGCTTATTTAAGTTATATAGAGAATTAAAAATATGAAAAAATTCTTGTTGTGTTTTTTCTTTTCCTGCTAAAAACTGAACATCATCAATTATAAGTAAATCAACTTTTTGATATTCTTCCTTAAATTTATCTGCTCTGTTATTTTTAATAGAATTAACAAGTTCTGCTGTAAATCTCTCCGATGTTGTGTAAACAATTTTTTTTGAAGCATCTGCAGCTCGAACATGGTTTCCAATTGATTGTAATAAATGTGTTTTACCGAGTCCCACTTTTCCATAAATAAATAATGGATTATAAATTCTACCCACATCTTCACAAACTGCATGACAAGCCGCTTTTGCTAATTCATTGTGTTCACCAACTATGAAATTATCAAATGTATACCTAGAATTTAAACTTATATTATTTTTCGTAAAATTATCAGAGCTAGTCGTATTATTTTGCATGCTAACTTGTCTAGAGATTTTCTTTGTTTCAGATTGTATGTCATTTTTAACTCCCTCAGATTGTTCTTTAGATTTTTCCTTATTATCTATCTCTTGCGGATTATAAACAGCGCAACTCATACTATGTATTTCTGGTGTTTCCTTGCGAAGGGCTTGAAGTATATATGATTGATATTTATTCTCCAACCATTCTTTTGCAAAACCATTAGGCACTCCCACCACAACATGATTATTTTCAATAGATAAAATTGCTGTGTTTTTAAACCAAGTGCTAAAATTTGCTTTTGATATAGACAATTCAATGTTCCCCAAAACTGAACGCCACAATTCTGAATTATTCATCACTTTAAATTGCTAATTAAATTAAATACAAATCCTTCTAACAATACTTAATGTACCAGACACTTCACACCAAGTTGACCTTACTTTAGTTATCCACATGCTATACATGCATACATAGTAAATATATAGTTAATTTCTTCTTAAAGGATTATAGCATTTATCTACAAATAAACAAAATGTGTTGAGTTATCCACAGTTAGTTAATAACATGTGGATAAGTTATTAACAGGAACTTGCGTATATGTTAATAACTTTATCATAGACCACACAACATGCACTCATATATAAACAATTATTTTGCCAATCACCTTCATTTTATTGACTTTTGTTCAATGTAGTGCTATGATTATTGGGATATTTAATTAATGACTATTTCGGTTATGAAGCGAACATACCAACCTAAAAAAGGTAAGCGGAAACGTGTACATGGATTTCTAAAAAGAATGCAGACACGATCTGGACAGCTTGTTTTGAAAAGACGACGACAAAAAGGTCGTGCGAAACTTTCTGTTTAAACACCTATAATATATATAATTTCATGTTGGGCAGAACTAAACGACTTCGACACAACAAAGACTTTATACGAGTATTCAAACATGGCAAACGTCACTTTCACAGTGGCGTGTTGTTGTCTTTTAGAGTGAATCATGAAAAGTGCTCTAGAATAGGATTTATTGTTGGTAAAAAACACTCATTACTAGCAGTTAATAGAAATAGACAACGTAGAATATTACAATCTGTTATGACAGAACTATACCCTCAAATAAAGCCTGGCTTTGATATCATTATATCCTATACAAATCGTGATAAAGTGCTAACATATAAGGAGGCTTACGAGATTTTAGTAACAATGCTGCATGACATATCCCTATTATCTAATTAAAACTACTAATTATACTTATGGAAATCTTATTTATACTTATATATCAACCTATTTACAATATACTTATTGGTCTTTATGACATTTTTGGTGATTTTGGAATTGCTATAATTGTTATGACAATTGCTATAAAATTATTACTTGTTCCTTTATCAAAAAAACAAATTGAATCACAGAAGGAAATGCAAGAATTGCAACCTAAAATTAAAGAATTACAAAAAAAATACAAAGATGACAAGGAACAGTTATCAAAAAAAACAATGGCCCTATATAAAGAACACAAAATAAACCCTGCAGCTGGTTGTTTGCCGCTTATTATACAAATGATTATTTTCATAACAATGTATCGTGTTATTATCAATCTTGCTGAAAATGATGCTTTAACAATACATGCTGAAAATCTTTATTCTTTTATTCCTGTTCCTGAAGTTATCAATGGAATGTTCCTAGGAATTATGAACCTTGCTGAACCAAGTATACTACTAGCTGTTATTACAGCTGCTGCACAGTTCTACCAATTAAAAATGATGCAAGCTAAAACTGCAGCAAATGAAGATAAAAAAGCTGAGGTTGCTAAAAAGGATGATGCTCCTGATTTTGCAACTATCATGCAAAAACAAATGCTATTCATAGTTCCTATTATGACATTATTCATTGGTATTAAATTTCCTTCTGGACTTGCCTTGTACTGGTTGACATCAACTGTTTTCATGATTGCTCAACAATGGTATATTATATATAAAGAAAAGATGAATAGTAAAGAAATAAAATCAAAAACAAAATAGTTTTAAATTTACAAATAAACATTATCCACACGGTCATTTCAACTGTAGCTTTAATAAAAAAATTATTAAATTGCTACAGTCGAAATGACAAGTAATTAATATAACGTAATTATTATGGATAATGCACACGAGACAATAGAAAGTAGTGTAAATAAAATATTAAAATTAATGGACTTTGATGCCGATTGTTCTATAAAAGAAGAATTGGACACAAAAACGGATAGAAAAAATATTACATGTTTCATCACAACAAAAACAGACTCTCGGTTCTTAATAGGACAACATGGATCTAATTTATATGCCTTTGAACATTTACTTCGATCAATTCTTTATAAAAATGGCTACTCTGATAGAGTTAATATAGATATAAACGGCTATAAAGAAGATAAGGATAGAATGATAGCTAATATTGCAAAGGATGCCGCAAATCAAGCCTCAGGAGAGAAAAAGCCTATTGTACTACGTCCTATGAATGCTTACGAAAGGAGAATTGTTCACATGACAGTTGATAGTGATGATAGAGTTGAAACAGAAAGTATCGGTGAAAGAGAAGAACGCAAGGTCATTATAAAACCAAAAAGCATCATGGATTCATTATAAAAACTATGCTTGCACAAAAGATTTCATATAACATTATTGTAAACGGGATAGCCAAAGTATTATCAATTGCTTTGGCTCTCTTTGGTATTGGAATGCTTACTAGATATTTAGGCACAGATGGTTTTGGTAAATATGCTACTGTTTTAGCCTTTTTTGCGTTCTTTTCAGCTGTTGGAGATTTTGGATTATACTCAATAGCTACAAGAAAAATATCACGTGAAAATTCTGATGAATCTTGGATTTTAAGTAGAATTTTTACATTAAGATTAATAATATCACTAACTATATTATTCTTTACTGCTTTATTTGTTTGGTTTTTACCTTACGAACAAGATATAAAGGTTGGTATACTGATTGCTTCTGGAGCTTTTCTTTTTTCGTCTAGCTACGGTCTTTTAAATGGATTATTCCAAAAGCATATTGCAATGGATAGAGTTGCATTAGTTGAACTTTCTGGAAAAGTAATACAGGTAATAATATTACTCATTATTATAAACTACAAACTAAGCTTTGTTTACACATTAGTAGCAATTTTTATTGCAATGTTTTGGAATTTTATTTGGTTATTTTTTCTTTCTAAAAAGTATACCAAAATATCCATTAAATTTGATAGTGACTACTGGAAATTGTTTTTGAAAGAATCGGCTCCAATGGGTGTAAGTGCTTTTGTTACATTTTTATACTTCAAAATTGATATAATTCTTTTATCATTTTTCACAACAACTAGCGCCGTAGGAATTTATAGTGCGGCCTATAAAATCATAGAAACTCTTATTTTTTTTCCAGCAATGGTAATAGGACTTATGTTTCCACTTTTTTCTAGATATATATTCACCGATAAAAAGAAGTTTATCAAAATCTCAAATATAATATTGAAAATGTTTACACTTATTGTTGTTCCTTTAGTTATTAGTGTTGTATTTTTAGCTCCTGATATTATAGCAATTGTGGGTGGACCTGGTTTTGAAAATTCAGCTCCTGTACTACAAATACTTGTTTTTGCACTTGCTAGTATATTTTTTGGACATTTGTTTACAAACATACTCATAGCTGGCTCTCTGCAAAAAAAATTAATGTTTGCGCTAATTATTGCTGCAATCCTAAATATTGGTGCCAATATAATATTAATTCCTATATATTCATATACAGGAGCTGCTGTAGTATCTGTAATTACTGAAGTTTTTGTATTTTTAATAACTATGTTCTTAGCTATCAAATACACTTCTTATGAAATAACAACTATCCGACTACCATTCATACTATTTGCTGGTGCCTCTATGATATTAGTTTACCTGTTTTTCCCTTTTTCACCCTTTATAAATGCAGGATTTTCTATAATAATCTATTCTATATTACTTCTTACCTTTCGCGTTATCACACGTAATGATATAATGCATATATTACCAAAAAGATCATAAATTATATGCAACAAAAAAAACACTACTTCATAATTGTAAATTATAATGGTGGTAACAATATCATCGAATGTATTGATAGTATTATGCGCAACAAAAATGTTGTCGTAAATATTATCATTGTCGACAATGCCTCTAGAGACAATTCCCTTGAACTTTGCAAATCTAGATACCCAAATCTTACTTATATTTATAACACTCATAACATAGGCTTTGCTGCTGGAGCTAATGTTGGTGCAAAATTCGCTCTTGAGCGAAATCCAGCTACAGTCACTTTTTGTAATCCTGATACAATTTTAGACAAGGCTTGTATAAAAACACTTACAGACACAATACAAAATGGCACTGCCGACATAATTTCACCAATAATCTATAAATACAAATCTTCTTCTATTTGGTTTGATGGTGGGAAAATTTCTTTTTACACTGGACGAGCAACACACAAAAAACAATCCACTGACTACATCAGCGGTTGCATCATGACTGTATCTCCAGATGTATTTAAAAAAATAGGTCTTTTTGATGAACAATTCTTTCTTTATTATGAAGATGCTGATTTTTCATTACGCGCTCATAAAGCTAGTTTTAAATTAGCTATTATTTCAACTGCTCATGCATGGCATAAAGAATTAAGTGAAACAGAAAATTCACAAAAAACATATTTTTTAGTTTTATCTGGATTATTATTTTTCAACAAACATTCTCACGGACTTGCCAAAGTATGGTTTAATTTACGTTTTACGCTGCGTAAATTTAAAAATAATAATGATTTTAAAAAAAACAAACCATTAGCAGATCAGGTACATAAAGCATATATGAATTATGAAAAAAGAAAATAATACGATTACCTTTATTATCGTAAACTACAATAGCTCTACCGAATTAAACATTTGCTTAACTGATTTAAGCAAAATTAATTATGCTTCCTCATTTGAAGTTATTATTGTAAATAATGACAAAAAACCAGTGTGCTTATCTCAACACAATTTCAAAAATCAAAAAGTTATCGAAATAAATAAAAACATTGGCTATGGCTCTGCTTGTAACATAGGATTGAATGAAGTTACTACAAAATTTATTTGTTTCTTAAATCCAGACACTTTAAAATTTTGTAAAAATCTATCAAAAATTACAACATATCTGGAAAATTCTAATACCATAGTATCTCCAAAAATTTTAACTACAAAAAATCAACCTGAGCCTTGGTCAGTTGGTGAAAAAATAACACTACAACAAACATTAAAAAATAATTTTAATTTATGTACAAAAAAATGGTTATCTACTGATATAATAACTACCGACTGGGTCAGTGGTGCTGCTATGTTTTCTACTACAAAATTTGTACGAGACTTAAATGGTTTTGATGAAGACTTTTTTTTGTATTTTGAAGATGTTGACTTGTGTCAACGAGCAACTGATTGTGGTGGTGAAATAAAATATATTCCCAAATTTACCCTAACTCATTCCAATGGATGCAGTAGTAAAGACTCTACAAAAAAACAAAAGAAGTGCTATTATACTTCACAAGACCTTTTTTTCAAAAAGCACTTAGGCCCTACACAAACATATTTCATGCAACTTTGTCGCTTTTTTCACAAAAACTAAATATCTCCCTAATAAACTTGTTATAATGAATATATTACTAAATCTAACTATTTTTTTATACTTTTTTCTACCGTTTTCTTTTGCATTAAACCCACTGACTGGCTTTGATGTCTCGTTTGTACGAATTTTTATTTTAATTATTACACTATCTTATTTAACTTTCTGTTTATACAAAAAATCCTTGTATATACCTAAAGGTTTTATTATAAGTCTCTTTTCTGCTTTTATTTTATGGACTATATTCTCCTTATTTTTTACACCAGTTCCAACTTGGACATTACGTAAAATTATATTTTTATTATCAATGTCTCCTCTTATATTTATATTACCTGTTCTTTTTAAAGATGTCCCAAACTCAAAAGAAAAGCTCCTTAGCGCAACTATTATCGGTGCTACATTAATTTCTATAGTTGGCTTACTCCAATTTATTTTACAATTTATTATTCCTCTAAATACCTTACTTAATTTTTGGTTACAATTGTCACCCTTCTTTTTAGGTGGTACCTTTTCAGAATCCGTAATCGCTCATAATAGCTGGTTAGTTAATATAGGAGGTCACACGATTATGCGCTCAATTGCTTTTTTCCCTGACCCTCACATTTTCTCTTTTTATCTAGGCTTACTTATCCCACTTTCTCTTGGATTATTTTTAAAAACAAAAAAACAAATCTGGCTGATATCTTTTTTTATATTAATATTAACTGATTTATTAACCTTTTCTCGTGGTGGTTACATTGGACTATTTGGTGGTTTACTTATTGGCTTAATCTTACTTTGGCCATCTATACAAACACGTTTTAAACATTTTATTTTTTTATTTCTAATATCTTTCATTTTTTTATTATTAATACCTCAAAATCCCATCACCTCCAGATTTATATCATCATTTGATACAACTGATACATCAAATAGACACCGATTAGAACTTTGGACGGAGGCCAAACAAGAGATTCAACATCGACCTTTCATTGGTACAGGTTTAGGAGCTTATCCTATAGTTATAAATCCGCAAGCAACCTACAGAACTCCTATTTATGTTCATAATATTTTTCTAGACATCACCGTGGAACTTGGAATTATTGGATTAATTCTGTTTTCACTTACTTTTTTATCACTTATTTTAATTTTATATAAAAATAAAGATGATTATATATCATTATTTGCTATAATAAGTATAGTAATCTTTTTTACTCACGCATTATTTGATACTCCAATATTTTCCGTACATGTTTTTCCCATATTATTACTCATACTATCAATTGGAATATATAATGAAAATAAAAAATAAAGCACCTTATGAGGCCCTCTATTTAAATATGATCCGTACTATTTACGATTAACACTTGCCCATATTTTAAAATAATATCCTACCTAACAATAGAACTAAGGAACGTTTTGATAAAATACACTTATGCCTATCATTTCAAAAAGTTTATTTTTTGTAGAGATATTGTCATCTGCTTGTCCACAACATTATTTAAAAGGTTAGTTATCTGAAAACTATGCTAAACTACACACAATATTTTAAAAAATAATTAATACCCATGTTTACACAATTGAAAGAAAAATTCAATATCCCACTACAGTCAGATTTATCTTATATCAAGTTACTCCTTTGTGTAACATTCTTTTCGATTTCATTATATTTTATACGTTTAAATTTATTTTCAATATCCATAAGCATTCTAACTATAAACTTATTTATCCTCTGTACAATATTATTATATTCAAACTTTCAAAGTATTCCTCAAACTTTCAAAAAAAATTCTATTTTTTGGACATTTTCTTTTTTATTTGTTCTATCTTTCTTACCATCACTACTATTACATCCAACTATCCATGGATTGGGTGTATTTCTAGAATGGCTATTGCTACCCCTACTTACAGCTTTTTTACTACATATACACATTTCAAAACACAAAAAAATCTTTTATTATATCCAGAATTTACTTGTCAGTATTTTATTTTTCGTAACCACTATAACTTTAATATATCTTTTTTTAGATAACACAACATTTGATGGCAGATTAGCTGCCTTTTACCCCTCGCCCAATCATCTAGCAATGTTTATTGCTCCACTTATTTTTATTACTCTTGCAAATAGTTGGAAACAAAAAAATAAATATTTGAAAGTCTTTTCTATAACTACAGTTATTTTAACCTGCATTGTTCTATTTTTCACAAACTCCCTTACTTCCTCTTTTGTTTTCATTTTTATATTATTTATTATATCTATTATTCTAATAAAAAATTACTATATTCGTAGTGGACGGACATGTCCATCCACTACGAAATCTCTAATGCTCTTTATTCTGGGATTATTTTTTATATTATCAATCTTATTTATTACATATCACAAAATCTCAAATATAAATCCAGATTTTTCTAGAAGTTCTCTATCATCCAGACATGAAATCTGGACAGTTGCCACAAATCACCTCCAAAAAAATACACTTATAAACACATCTGGAATCAATGACTTTCAACAAATCTACCTAGATGCTCAAAGATATTACCCGCCCTACCTACATTGGTCAGCTCCAACTCCTCATAATCTATTATTAACATTATGGACTTCTGGAGGTTTTTTTACAGTTTTATTTTTTTGTCTTTTATGCTCTAGATGGCTGTACCTTTCAGCTAGCTCCTATATAAAAACAAAAAATGCAACAATTTTATTTTATATTGCCGCATTTTTAACAATTTTACTAACAAGTCTTTTTGACACACCTTTCTGGAAAAATGATTTATCAATTATATTTTGGATACTACTTCTATTTGGCTTACAAAAATAAATATCATCCTTTACTATAATTATTATATACTTATTACTACTTACTAGCCCCGTCCTGTAATTTTTTCATACTGGGATTTTCAGTGTTCAAT
>SWBX01003530.1_pt1 | contig 41039 bp, 31 predicted proteins | sample 4693051 | NCBI WGS metagenome assembly SWBX01 (sample SAMN10267272, study PRJNA491770) | bioreactor metagenome | isolation source: DHS bioreactor inoculated with marine | place: Japan: Omine Ridge, Nankai Trough | reverse complement strand
TTGCCCCCCAAAACGACCCCCCTGTCACCCCGGACTTGATCCGGGGCCCATTAATAAAAAACAGAACAAGTCAGATAAACACAGAGGCAAATAAAGAAGCCCAAGTCTTTTCACAGGTTTCCCTTTCGAAGGTTCAAAATCAAGAACCAAGGATTAAGAACTTTTGACTTTAATTCTTGTTTTGTTTTCTGGTGAAGCTTCCAGGTCTTTAGTGGGAACGTCTTTTGCAGATTCAGTCGGTTCAAAACCGGAATATTCGCTTGGGAAAAGACCATCTCCTACCGCATAGTACTCTCCCTCTGTACCCACTTCCACTTCCTCACCTTCTTCCACCTTCTCCTTAAACTCGGCTGGGGACAAAGTCATATTCCCACCACTACTCAACTCCATTTTAGCCCAAAATATAGACCCCCTATCTGGAAAATACTGGTAGTAATAACCGCCAGCACATTCAATGTCTCCGAATGTTTGCGCTCCTTGTTCATCTATTGGCAATTCCTCATTCATAACAAATGGAGCAAGTTCGTCTAGTTGATCTACACAAATAGAGTCTTCAGGATTTTTGCCATTATCCACTTTATATACTTCGGCAGCCGTCAACAATATATTAATATCCATTTTTTTGCCAGCATCTTGAGCCCTCTTTGGCCCCTCAAACATCCCCTCGACAACATTCTGCTCTTCAACCAACTCCACCAAATCCTTAAGCGGAGACTCTGCCTCAATAATAAAAACAAGATCCTCAAGCCGTATATCAACATCCACACTTGGGGCAATCATTTTCACAAGACCGGCACCTCTATTTAAATCAGGAATTGAGGCCGCGAATTGCTCCAAAGAAGCGTCATATATACCTTCAATATCATTGTTACTATCCTCATCATCTGACCCCTCTTTCACAAAGTCAGCCAGCACAGTATTAGATAATTCATCTTTTGGAAGTATGTTAAATACAATCTTTGATGAAAGGACACCTTCCTTCAAACGGATATATATTACCGTATCTTTGAGGAAATTTGACATAATTTCAGGTCCCAGAGAGCTGCTAGACTCCTCAGAGAAAGTATCAGGACCATCTGATGGCTGTAAGAAACCAGTTGAAGAAGAGTCCTCAACACTAACAGAATCAAAAGTCTCAAGATCACTGGTATCAAGAAAGTCACTCTGTGCATGTGCAGTTTCTATTATTACAACATTCTCAGAATCCAACGGAATTGTCATACCCAGAAGATTCGGAATTTCAGGTAACATCTGATTTAATTCAGGAATATTTGTGTTATTTACATAAAGAATAAACTGATCTGTAAGTCTTTCCGCATCAATACGGCTGATATTTGGATTATCCAACAAAGAGCCTGAAAACACTTGTTCACCAAGACCAACCCCTACCACAAGGACATTCTCTCTCAAGTCGAGCGTAATCGGTTCCGAGACGTCCTCCAAATTACTTTCCATAAAGCTCTTAGCCAGAGTTGCTTCGTCCTCAGAAGTGAATTCTACATAAGCAGCAACGGACTGACTTTCTCCCTGCAAAACAACCACAGCACTCTGCACCGAATTTCCCACCAATAGCTCGGTAGGCAAATTCTTCAATTGCTCTTCCAATTCCAAATCCTTTTTATAAACAATAAACGCATCAGCGTTTGCTCCTTGGACATGCTTCTCCAACCCCGCAGGCATTAGTGCTGCATATGGATTCATCATCGGCGCCAGAAAGTACGTATATCCAAAATATCCCAGTACTGCTAAAACTATCAGACCAATAAAAATTATGGCTGGACTCATATGAGAACTACTTGGCTTAATATCTTCTACTGGTGCAACTGCCTCTACCGGCGCAGGGTTCTCAGTTGGTGCAACCGCCTCGGCAGGAGCAGCACTCTCTACAGGAGCAGGCGATTGAACTGGTGCAGCCGCTTCAACAGGCGCAGCGTTCCCAACCGGTGCAGTCGCCGCCACTGGCACGTTATTATCTGCTGGAACAGCCCCATTCACTGGTGCAGTATTATCCGCCGGTACATTATTATCTAATGGAGCATTCATATTAATTTCGTTAAATTTATATTTATTTAATCATAGCTAACACAGCAAAGCGACCAGTTTTCCTATCCTCCCTCCGATAAGAGAAAAATCTAGCCCCTTCAGCAGTATCTCCAGTATCAATCCGAGCAACTTCAATACGCCCGCGAGCAATCCCATGTGATCTCAACTGCTTACGCGAAAATTCCCACATATCAACGTGATTATTCTTCACAAAAGGCATGAACTCAGGCCCCAATTCTTTTTCTGGATTAGTAAACTCGCTACTTGCAGGTCCCAGAGAAGGGGATATCCCAACAAGAATATGCTCAGGGTTGGATCCCAATTTAACCATCTTCTCAATCACCTTTCCACTAATATCCAGCTTCAATCCTTTCCAACCAGCATGAGCAATTCCAAGTATCTTTTTTCCAGGATCAAAAAACAAAATTGCCTGACAGTCAGCCACTTGTATCATAAGTCCAATCCCACGCTGATCAGTTACAAATCCATCGTAATTTTCCACTTCAACAGACTGTGGACCACCAGCTGGGAACAACGTCTTACGTTTTTTCGCATCAATCAGCAGAACTCGTCTACCATGCGCCTGATTTGAAGAAACAGAATACTTTGCGCCCAATGCATAAAAAACTCTACGGCGATTCTCGATCACATTCTTTTTGGGATCCCGAATGCCAAATTTTACATTCAGGGAGTTAAACGGAGCCTGACTCACCCCTCCAGCCTTAGTGAACACACCATGTTCGATATCCTCCGAAAACCCTTCTATCAGATGAAATTGATAACAGGGTAACCCACCTTTTCTACACTTTTTCATATTATTTTGATTTTATTTCAAACAGAATTTATTTCAAGATATCTTTAACAATAAACGGAATTTCATGGGCTAAATCACTTGAAGAAAAAGCATACCCTTTTTCCTTAATTAATTTATCTGCAGAAAGCCCAAGAATATATGCGGCACTTCCACACGCCTCATACGGCTTCAAGCCTTGCGCAATCAAACCCGCAATCAACCCAGAAAGGACATCTCCAGAACCTCCAACCGTCATACCAGCATTTCCAGTATCGTTTTCTTCTACACTGCCATCCTCTCCAACAATCACTCCAATAGGTCCTTTAAGTAAAATATTTATTTTCAAATCCTTCGCCAAGGTTCTAATCACACGTACCTTATGATCAGAAGGATCCTCTATTCTAAAAGACTTCCCTGTCAATTTCTCGAATTCAGTATGATGCGGAGTAATTACCAGTGGTTGTTTAAGCGGCATTTTATCAATCATTTCCAAAGCTTGAATTGCAGAGGCATCAAGAATAGTAGGAATCCCAATTTGTTCTACCAATTGCTTCAACGCTCGCATAGTTTCTGTTCTTTCACCCAAACCAGGTCCAAAAACCACAACATCAGCCTTTTTAGCCATCTGTAAAATCATTTCCTGAGAACGAGTATTCAAAAATTCTCCAGGATATTTGCGAACAATAAAATCAGGAGCGTGAGACCTTGTGACATCAAAATTACATTCCGGCACAGCCAAACTAACCAAATCAACTCCGGAGTTCAAAGCTCCCAAAGCAGAAAAAATCGGTGCCCCATGAAAATCAATACTCCCTCCAACAATCAGCACACGACCATTTTTCCCTTTGTAACTAAACGGATCTCGTTTCGGAAAAGCCTTTTTGTAATTCTTCAGATTAAACATCTTATTTCAAGTTAAAAAAAGCCGCATGACCAGCGAAAACTGATTTTTTACCAAGTTCTTCCTCTATACGTAATAGTTGATTGTACTTACAAACCCTATCCGTTCGGCTTAAAGAACCAGTTTTAATCTGGCCGGTACAAAGACCCACAACCAGATCAGCAATAAACGGATCTTCTGTTTCACCACTACGGTGAGAAATAACAGCTGTCCAATTATTCAATTCCGCTAATTCCACTGCAGAGATAGTTTCTGACAAGGATCCAATTTGATTCAACTTAATCAGAATCGAATTCGCCATTTTTTGGTCCAATCCCATTTGCAGTCGATCAACATTAGTCACAAATAAATCATCTCCAACTACTTGGAAAGCACCTTTTGATTTCTCCATTAACAGAGTCCAATTCTCAAAATCATCTTCATCAAGACCATCTTCAATGCTAACAAACGGATATTTTTTCGCTAATTTCATAAGATAATCCACCATTTCAGAGCCTTTTAGTGACTCTTTCTTACCTTTAATCTTTATTTTATAGCGCTTTGCCTTACTATCATAAAACTCAGAAGCAGCAACATCCGTGGCTAGTAAAACATCCTTCCCCGCCTTATATCCAGCCTTCTCGACCGCCTTCAATATCAATTCAATCGCCTCTTCTTGCCCCTTCAACGGAGGTGCGTACCCACCTTCATCCCCAACCGTAGTTTGATACCCCTTTTCCTTCAGCAATTTTCCCAGCGTATGAAAGATCTCCGCCCCCCAACGCAATGCTTCTTTAAAAGAAGTTGCTCCAACAGGCATGATCATGAATTCCTGGAAATCCAAACCAGAATCGGCATGCACTCCACCATTCAAAATATTCATCTGAGGAACCGGCAACAAATTAGCATCCGGATTCAGATATTTATATAAACCTTCTTTTCGCTCAGCCGCAGCAGCACGGGCACAAGCCATTGAAATCCCCAAAATCGCATTCGCTCCATATTTAGCTTTATTGGGTGTCCCATCCTTTTTGAGCAAAGCTCCATCAATTTTATCTTGATCGAAAACAGACATCCCAACTACAGAGCGACCCAAAACACCATTCACATTCGAAACTGCCTTCAAAACCCCCTTCCCTAAATATCGCTTCTTATCACCATCTCGCAGTTCCAAGGCTTCATGAATGCCAGTTGAAGCTCCACTTGGGACACAAGCACGCCCCCATGACTTGGTAGTCGTTACTTCTACTTCTACTGTAGGATTCCCCCTGGAGTCTAAAATCTCCCGAGCCATTACTTTTTGTATTTTACTCATTTTGTTTTTAAATAAGTGATTGACCCAATCTTACAAAAAATTTCCACGAATTAACAGTGTTTATGTTGAGAACTAAGATGAAATTTGCTAATATAATCACGCAAAACGCTGCAGCAAAGTAATAATGGCTCTGCTAGGGCCTTAATTTATTTATAAACTATGGAAATTAGCAAACTGAAAGATCAAGGAATATTAGTCAAAACAAAAGATGTTACTTTTGCCATTGACCCGCTTCTAAACCCAGATAAACTGCCCGAAGAAGTTGAGTCTTGTGATTTTATCCTGTCCACACAACCTGAACACAAAAAGGAAAAATTCGGTGATGGAAAACGTGTTTTCAGTTGGCCAGGCGAATATGAAGTGAAAGGAGTTGCCGTTCATGCCAAACCAGGCAACGGCTACAACAACGAGCATAAAAGCCCACTCTTCTTCATCTTGTTTACTGAAGAAGGTAAATATGGGTATTTACCAGCATTGGAAAAAGAAATCTCCCCAGAAATGATTGAATCTATTGGCGATTTGGACCTCCTTATGTTCCCATCAGTTGGGGATGAAAAATTTTGGCATAACACCATTGAATCAATAGAACCCAAAAGCATTTTACCTATCGAACAGGCAGAAGGCGGCATTTCCATGGACACACTGCTCGCCAAAATCGGCGTCGAAAAACCTGAAGCCCAAAACAAGATCACAATAAAAAACAAAAGCGACTTTAACGAAGAAAAGATGATCGCATTTTTGCTTGCCTAATCGTGCCAATTCCATATATTTAGGCTGACACGCTCTCGTAGTTCAACGGATAGAATAAGGCACTCCTAAGGCTTAGATACAGGTTCGATTCCTGTCGAGAGCACCAATTCTTTCAGAAAACGGCCATATTTCACCTCACCTGCGAGGAATTTTTTTAACACCTACAGGAGTAGGCTTATAAAAAAATTCTCTGGTTTCGGCAAAATTTGACCATTTTCTGAAAGAATTGGGGGGTTGGAGGGTGTTTTTAGGTGGGTGGGAAGGGAGACGCCGGCACTTTGTGCGGCTGAATTTGAGGGTGGGGAATATATTTGGGGGAGACGCCGGGGGGATGGTGCGGCTGAAGTAGAAATGGGGGAAGTATATTTTTCTTCTCAAGCTTGAAAATTTCCGATAAAATGTTTATGACAAAGTGTTTTTCAGCGAAATGATATCAACTGCCAACTCTTCACCTTTATTATGGTTTTTAAAATTAATGAAATAAATAACCAATAAACGAACAAGCAACATTCTGACTAATCAAACTTCAACACTTGATGACCTCCAAATTGGGAGTGGGTTATTGAAAAATGCCCAAAATATGGTATAATATATTAATTATATTTATTTCCATAAGTCGGACCAATTATGTCAGAAATTGACAAACCTAGACGAACGCCAGAGGAAATTCGGAAGATGAAGCTCGAAATGGCAAAAATCGCCCGTCTTTTCTCGGGATCCAAAGGCATCTCTGTAGTACCCGGCGATGGTTGGGCTTGCGGTTTTGGTAATGGTGATCGTTACGCAGAACTACTACAAGGTTTTCTTAAAGGAACCATATCTGAGGATGAATTTACGGAGGAAGAAGACGAGACTTTTCGCCCTCGCAGTATCACTTACGATGAAAGCTGGTTCGAGGACAAAACGGAAGGAGAGGTAAAGGGGGTTTTACGACACGAAGTAGGGCATGCAGTAAATACTGACTACCGACTCTGGGCCAGAGGACAGAAGATGGCTCAATTGGAGGGATACCTTCCATCAAGTTTTTCCATGGGAATGAATTATCGCGAGGATCTCTGGGTAAATAATCGTGAAATGATGGACTCGGAAACAGTTCGTGAACAAATTACCGAACTATACCAGCAAAGTATGCCAACAGTATTAGAAGAATTAAGGTCAAAAACCGCTTCTCTTGGTCGCCAATTAGGTTTACGCGAAACTTTGGAATGGGCCAAGGACGAATTTGAAGTAGTTGATCAAGCCACACTAGACCAATTGGACGGTGAAAGCCTAGACAAGCGTGTTGTAGAAGCCTTCAAAAAAACCAAGGGGTTAACGCAAAGATTCCAAGATCCCAAATCAACCGCCAGTGAGAATTATCGTCTGATGTGCGAGGAATTATGGCCCATTATTAGAGAATTAGAGGTTCAGAATTTACAAGATGAAATGATCAAGGCCTTGGCCGAGGAAGAGCAAAAACGGCAACAAGATGGCGACCAAGGCGGCGACCAAGGTGGCGACCAAGGTGGCGACCAAGGTGGTGAACAAGGCGGTGAACAAGGTGGCGACCAAGGTGGCGACCAAGGTGGCGACCAAGGTGGTGAACAAGGTGGTGAACAAGGTGGTGAACAAGGCGGTAAGTCACGGTCATCTGGAGGCCCAGGCAAACAAAGTCTTTCAGGGTCCGGAGAGGGAAGTCCAAATCCCATGCTCGATAAATTGCCCCCCGATTTACAGAAAAAAATCCGAGAGGAGCTTGCCCGACAGCAAAACCAAAACCCAGGTGGAATACAGAATCAAACTAGAGATCAGGCTTCAGAAGCAAGTGGACAGGGAGAACCGGAAAATGGCCAATCAGATTCACAGGGCCAAGATCCGGGGGCGAACCCACAACAAATGCCAGACAAACTTAAAAAGGACATACTCGAAGGTATAAAACAACTATCCCAAGAGGATCAGAAAGCATTGGAAAGCCAAGCGCGTGAAAATCTAGACGAAAAACAGGCAGAAGAAATCGCTAAAGATTTACCAGGTTCAATGGAAATGACCAAAGATGAAGAAACGGGAGAATACATTCAACAGCCCAAAACTACTGATAATGATGAAGCTCAACAGACCAAAGCTGATCTCGATAAATTTGAATTTGAAGACCAAAAAGAGCAGGAAGCCAAAAAGAACGAAATAGCTGAGCAGATTAAAAATGCCAAAACAGAGGAGGAAGTGGAAGGCATATTAAACAAAGAAGAGTTACCTGAAGACTTTAGCGAAGAGCTCCAGCAACAGGCGGAGGCTCGAAAAGAAGCCATCAAGAACGAACAAGTCCGAAAAAAGGTACAAATGGAAAAAAATGGCTTTGAAGAACATGAAGAGGGGCTATTTGACGAAGTAAAAGCCCTAGAGACGGCAGCAAAGCAAGGACTGAAAAATTTTGTTAACAAAGTCTCCGCATTTCTCCCCAAAAAAATAGAGCTTGAATGGGCAGGTCCACACAAAACCGGCCGTCGCATGATGAAAAAGCAAATCCCCAGAAAAGTACCGACCAAACGCTATGACATTTATTCCAAACGACATGAAAAATTAGGTCAAGAACCACGTCTTTTTGTAAAACTAGTAATTGATCGAAGTAGCAGTATGTCTGGACAGAAGATGGAAGAAAGTCTGAAGACTGGAATGTTTTTTGCACTAGCTCTGTCCGAATTTGGAATCCCCTTTTCCATCACGTTTTTCGATACCAACACAGAAACTGTAATGGAGTTTGGAGATGATTTTGAGGCAAGGGGGAGTCGAGTAAAAGTCAAACTGATGCGGGCTTCCAAACGTTCAGGTGGAACCAATATGGAAGCTGTCCTACGAGAAGCCGACGCAGATTTAAAAAAGCATAAAAAAGACTATCCGGATTCACTCAGTGCGCTCTTTTTCATCGGAGACGGGGAGCCCAATAGTGGGGCGCAGGGCAGGCAACTCAGCGAGTTAATAGAAGACATAAGGAGGCGCCACATAATTTCAGCATATGCACTAGGAGCAGAAGGATCAGGACTAGAGCGCTATTTCGGGACAGATAGTACGGTTCAGGTCAGTGATTTCAGCACCCTCCCTCAAGAGGCCAAGACCAAGCTCAGACAGATCCTACGTCAAGTCGCAAAAAGATTTCAACAAAAATAAAAAAACAACTAACCAGAATAACATGAGCAAGATACTTACACCGCAAGGTCAAAACAATCCTTTAGAAGAAATCAAAGAGGAGATCCGCATATCAGAAGTCGATCCGGATATTGTGCAATTTCAAGTAGGACCACATCACGTCCTCAAATACGGAGATAGACTGCTGGAATATCCAGATGGTGAGCATTATTCCTCTATGAGGGTTTACGAAAGCCCCTCTACTCCTTGTGGTAATAGCATTCACAATGTTGGAAGCATGACTAGTGCAGGTGTGTACTTTGGTACATCAAGTATGACTTGGATTGAGCGCGGTATGTATCTTAGGTACGGAGAGACTTGTACACAAGAAGAGCTGGAGAATATAGTTGGCATTGTACTTGATTCCAAAGAGAGCAGGGGAACTCAATTAGATGATTTCCAGAGGTCGTTAGTCAAATTACACCTATATGAAAGGCCACTAAAGAAAGCAGAAGTTAAAATAACTTTATCACCAAACCGTGATTATATAATTTCCACAATTAATGGTGGTAAGTCTTTTAAAATAATTAGAATTACAGATGATCAGGGAAATCTAATGGAACCTAAGAAATGGGAGGATAAAACATATAGTGAACGATCAACGATGTTAAGTGATATCAATGACGGAAAGTTTCCCTCTATCCGACCACACACATTGCAAGCAGTAAAAACAGACGTAATTGAAAATCTTTCAATTCAGTTGGAATTATCTAAACAGGGAAATCTAGAGGCATATGGTGAACAAGACTTCATGATAACTTCCATCGAGGGAGTATCAGACTATATACAAGATAGAAAAAGGCCAGAAATAGTCTATGTTGCAATGTTAACCGGAGGCATAAAGGTATTTGATTTTGCACATAACAAAGAAATTCGTGAAATAAATACTGAAAATCCAGTTGAAGGAATAAGCATAGATAATAATAACAATATCCTTATCTGCTCATATAATTGTCCAGAAACAGAACAAGATAAGGACAAATATGAAGGGGTAGTTATTATATCCAAGTTAACCGGAGAAGTCATTAAATCACTACCAGGTGTCACTTCATCTACCCCCCCTATTGTTACAGAGGATGGCACCATAATCATGACGCAAGCTCGTACAAAAAAGACAAGAGCTTTTCGAACTAATCTAAACAATTTCGAAGACGGTGTCTTCGAAAAAGCGGAAAAAGAGGCGGAAAGAGAAAAACTACTCTCCCAAATGGCCAACAGAAGCCCTGAGGAAATAGCCCAAGCACTGGAAGAACTGGAAGATGCTATGGAAGAAACTCATGAGGATGTAGACGAAGCAATGGCAGAAAAACCAAAAGAGGACCCAAGGATCATAGAACTAAAAACGCAAGTGGAAGAAACAGTTATGCCATTAATTGAAGAAGCCGTTGGCGACTTGGTTCAACTAAAAAAAGTTAGGAGAAAAATAGAAGCTTTGAAATCAGGTAAAATATACCCTGAATACAAGGAATTTCCTCAGATATTCCGGGATATTGAAGAGAAATTTCAGGAAGAATTCGAGGAAGCCTCCCTGGAAGAGTTACGAGACACGCTACGAGATTTTACTGCTCAGTCCACCGCTCCGCTAGAATATGAGGACATGAAGTCAGTTGAAGAAAAATTTTCCAGAGTCATGGCTCAACGTCGTCGTTTCAGCAAAGAATTCAACGGAGAAGAATTGGAAGCCAGAGAATGGTTAGAAAAACTGAGAGACAGGATAAGAGAGGAGGAATTTGAAATAAAAAAGAACATTCAAAATCGTTTAGAAAAACAATGGGTAGCAGTGGAGACAGCCTTCGAAGAAATGTACAGCGTTGATCAATTAGAAAAGGCACATGAACTTTCTGAGCTTGTCAGAATGGAGGAGTTATTTGATCTAATAGAAGACAAAGATGTTCTTCGTGATTGGCGGAGAAGGCTCACTAAACTCAAAACTCAAAAACGAAATCAAATTCGGGCCAAAGAAAATGAGGAAAAAGACCGCGAAAAACAGCGTGCCCGAGATTTGGTGGACAGCATCATGGAAGACTTAAATTTCATCGATGACGAATTGGATACGCTACATGATGAAAAAGCGGTCAACGAATATCAGGAAAAAAGCGCCTTAGTGGGACGTATCCGAACCCGACTGCAGGATGTGGATACAGACTTAAAGAAAGATATTTGGGGGCAAGTCAAACGTCTTTTCTTAGACAGGAAAAACGAGTTAAAAACCCGTGAAAAAGTACAGGACACCGAGAAACAAGAAGCTTTTGGATTTCCCATCTTTGTACCAGAAGAACCTCGAATTGACGTAGTAATTCAACCCCTAAACCGCAAAGCCAAAAGAGGGACTTTGATATTCAGAGATAACTTAGACAAGGAATGGGCCCCATCAGTTGGCAGCATACCGATTGATAAGACTGACGAAGAATCTCGGGAGATAATCGAACTATATCGTGATGACGCCAAATATGAACTGTTCGGTGAAGAAGCAGAACGAGTCAGACCCCTTGTACCTCCAATGCACAAAGAATGGGTCCTCTCCGACCAGACAGAGACATATTTACGGGAGACGGGGAGACTGCTCAATAAGCAGCTGAAAAGGCAAAATGGAGTTCTGGTGCTGGTAGGTGAGGCCGGAACTGGAAAAAACGTACTTGCAGATATGTTCGGCCACTTTACAAATCGTGAGGTATTTGAGTTTTCATGTAACAAACAGGCTGAAAAAGAAGATGTGCAATTTAGTTTTGAGTTTGACCCTAAAAAGGGTACCTACAAAGTAGCGTCCAATGTTATTCAGGCTCTACAAACTCCAGGCGCCGTACTTGTTTTTGATGAAATAAATACTCTACCACCGGGAGTTTCGAAGCTATTGAATCCACTATTTGATCACCGACGTAAATTGATCATGCCAGATGGCACGGTCATCAAGGCCCACCCATCAGTGGTTATTCTTGGTATGATGAATCCTGGAAACTATATCGGTACCAACCCTTTACCACAGGAAGTGCGCTCTCGTGCCAGAATCAAAACAATCAGTTATCCAACTGAAGCCGCAGACGAAGGTGTAATGTACTCCCCGCTGTTTTCTTCTCTACAGGATTTAAACAGTACAGAATTCCACAGCCTCTGGAAAAAGGTTGTCAATGGCGAGGCAAGTCCAGAAGCCGACAAGGTGGAAAATGAAGATAGAAAACAAGATTTAATTCGTCTAAAAGAAATGATACGCATTGGAAATCTCATGCGTGAAAAATATCGGGAAACTCAATTGGGAACTGCCTCAGCAGGCGATGAAGTAAATTTTATTTTTTCACTTAGGGATGGAGGACAGGTCGTTGAAGAGCTTGATGATAATAGTGATTTGACTGTCAAAGAGGCGATGAAATCTATCATACTGCCCAAAATTGATGATCCCGAAGAGGAACATACTTTGAAGGTGTTGATTGACAATGCATAGATTAGTGCTTCCCGAGAGCAGGGTCTCAATCAATCAAACTTCAAAATCTGATGCTTCCCAAATTGAGGGCGCCATTGTGAATCAAAGAAAATATAAAAATCCAATTTCTTCCCATTACTGGTCTGCAAATAAAATACAACCTCCTTCAATTCCGGATCTCTTTGCGAGGTGGCAGGACCATTGACTACATTTCCAGAAACATTCACGGACAATGGAGACGAGCCGGGTAACGCTCCCTCAAAGGGGGCAATAACATTTAAGTGTTTTAGCATTCCACTATACAATTCCATTCTTATAGGAATTCTTGGTGTGTTTTCGGGTTTTGATGAGGTAAAAGCCCCATCTGAAGTAGCAGGTTCACAGGAGCCTGTGATTGTACGCGCTGCCGGAAAAACTTCACTAATTATCAAGTCACAAAGCGTTCGTTTCTGATTGTTGGCCTCTTTCCTTCTATCTTCCTGCAGAGACAAACTCTTATCACACGATTTTAGTGCGGGTAGAGCTTGTTCTAATAGGCCCCGGAAATGCAAACTAAAAACAATAGGTAAGGCAGTATCCATTGCATCAGACTCAACTGGGGACTGGTGGCCAATCATAGTTTCGGCAAAAGAAGAATTGGTATCCCCAGCACTAAGTGCATTTAAAACTTTACAGGCAGAATCAAGCAACCCTCGCTGCCTACATTGAAGTAACAGATACCAAGCTTCCATCAACTTTGGATCTTCATATGGAGTTTCAGATCTTCCAACGTGGCTTTCGGTTGGGGCTGCTTGTGCGCTTGCACCATTCCCACCATTGGACCCAGCACCACGCTCCTCTGGAAATTGCCGATTCATTGAAATATTGATTATTACTCAAAGCTCGGTGAGTCTAATAAGTTAAAAAGTGAGAATCAAGAGACAAGACCACCAAATTGTACTAAAGCCCCCCATCTGTCATCCCGGACCTGATCCGGGATCCATCCCCACCCCTCTCCCATAACTTCCCCCCCCCCCCCCCCCCCCAACTCCCCCCCCCCCCCCCATTACAAAAGCCCCCCGTCCGTCTAAACGGGGAGCTTTACTATTCTCTAACCTTGCCGTTTTTCATCAGCCACAACGTGGCAACGAACAGCAAGAGGCCAGACATAGCCCAGGTAAAAGGAATTGAAACGTATTCGGCGAGAAGTCCGCTGCCCACCAGCCCCAGCATCCCGCCTATTTGCCGAGTCATCGACTCAAAGGAGACAAGCGTCGCTCTCTCCGATGAGGGAATATTTTCATGCATATAGGCATCTTTGATGGGACGGTAAATCCCACGGATCAACTCGTGAAGAAGATAAACGACCAAGGCCACAGTAAACGAAGTCATGTAGCCAGTAATCGCAATCAACACTCCCACACCGAGTTGAGCCAGGCACATCGCGCGCTTTTCCTGCTTGAGGAGTTTCATCGTTCGATCAGTCAACGCGGCTCCCAGTATTATTGCCACCGAGATACCCGCAAAGATCAGACCCAATGGAACAAGGGAATCTCCCAAAAACCTCTTAAAGAAAGGCTGCCATTGCAGATTAGGCCCCGCTAATGTCATCTGCATCAAGGCTACTGCCAAAAAGATAAAGCGTATCTTTTTGTTCTTTCTTCCATGCTCGATGCTAACACGCACGGTCTTTTTCATCGCACACAAGCCTTCCTTCAAGTTAAACGCTTGCCTCTCAAACCCTTCCTCCTTCATCAGTATGGCTGCGGCTAGCGCAACCACGAATTGAATAATTCCACCGATGATCCAAGGGAGAACCAAGTCCATGTCAGAAATCCATGCACCAAGAGAGGCTCCCGCAATATATGCAGCAGCATCAAACTGTACCCGACGCGACAGTATGGGAGCCAGTTTTGTGTCATGCTTCAAGAACTTCAGCCTATCAACCATCCAAGCTTCATAAGCACCACTACAGAAAGTGACGCCAATCGCACAGATGGTTTCTCCCAGCACAAAGCCCCAGAAAGTTGTAGACAGAGCATATACAATGAAGCTCACGCCCATGAGTACGCATGACACAACAAACGAAATCTTCCGGCCGAACACATCGGCAACTGCACCAGTAGGGACTTCAAACAGAAAAACCGTCGCCAAGAAGGCGAAATTAACCATATTCGTCTCCAAATAATTCATGCCATTCTCCCGAAGGAAAATGACATAAGTTGCGAACACAAATGACAGTCCAAAGCTTGCCACAGTCGACAAGAAATAGAACAACCGAATGGTGTTTTTAGCTTCCATGTTTCTATCCTTTTACCCAGGTTTTTAACGACCCAGATAAGCCAAGTTGCGTTGAATCCGCCCTTGCTTATCTAGCAAAGGCGTTTTTGGTTTCAAAGGTTACTAACTCGAGTAAAAATGAACAAAATCACCATGGCCAGACAAGCACAAAAGTCCCTGTGGAATTGAGGCTTCTCCGCCTCCAATCACACATGTAATTTGGAACATTGGTACTAGTTGTTGGTAATTTTGATTCATTGATTTAGATATTTCTAAATTACTGAGCACAACTAAACCATTAAAAGAGCAGCAAGTCAAGAAAAGTATAACTATTTTAATATAGTTTAAGACCTTTTAAATGTGAGCTTCTCCCAACCTTCCATTAAATATGGCCTGTTATGCAGTAAGGTCAATGCTTTTTGTAATAAGTCATCCATTATTATGATACAGTCATCAAACTACCCATTAGTCTTAATAAAAAATTATGGAATTTCCAACAAAAAATCCCACAATAACTTCGCTAAGACCAACATTCGAACCTCTAACCCCATTTCATTTTCGAGATCAACTATGGGAACTACTATGTGAACCAGGAGATATCCAACAAAAACTTCTCATATTATCAACAAGTCGTTCTCGATATGGCATCCGAGAAAAACTATGGACCGCACTTTCACGAATTGATGGAGGTTCTACCACTCTTGAAACAGAAGCACCAATTGAAGCCGTAAAAGCGGCTCTCCAGGCTAAATTAAATCAAGAAGGAAGAACAGGATTCCATTTTGGAATTATTGCAGACGGAAATAGAAGATGGGCAACATCAACAGGAAACAAACCAAATGAAGGACATAAGCACGGTTTCATTACAATTGAAAAAACTATTTTCCCCCTTATCGCAGCAATTCCTCAAATTACAGAATTCAGCATATATCTATTATCTCATCAAAATCTACAACGAGACAAAGCAGAGCTTGATAATATTTGGAGAATTTTTGTAGCTGGATATCAACGTTTACGAGAATTAGGAAAGCAACACAACATAAGGTATAGACATGCTGGAGAAAAAAAGGATCTTCCAAAGAAAGTGCAAAAAATGCTTGCTCAAATAGAAACAGAGACATCACAAAACAGCGGAGTAATTGTAAATCTATGCATCAATTTTAGCGCTCAACTAGAAACCGGACATGCCTTGAAAGAATTAGTCTTGTCAAAAGACAAAGTAGAATTAGAACAAATGAGTGAAATGGAGTACGCGCAAGAAGTTCAAACAAGATCGTGGATACCAACACCAGTAGATGCCGTAATCAGAACTGGAGGTGATCCCCGTTTTTCAGGTTTCATTGGAAATAGGCCCTTTGACGTAAATTGTCACTTACTCATAGAAGAAAAATTCCTCCCAAGTCTATCAAGCAAAGACATCCTTTCTCACTTATTACATTTCGCAGGAAGAGAAAGAAGGATGGGGAAATAGACACAAATTCAGATTGCAGCAGTGGTTATTGCTCACCATGGGGGGACTACAGAAATCCACAGTAGACGAACCTACGACCAATGCATCTTCTTCACATGATCCAATCTCTCAGTTTCAAGCAAACTAATTTGAAAGCTGATTTATTTTAGACTGAAGAACTCTTTGATATGCCTCTCTTCTTTCTTCAAGAGTGGACTGTTCAGAAGATTCTAATTTCGCCTTTTTTAAGATATCCAAAAGGTGATCTGCATGCACTACGGCCCATTCAACTTGAACCTCTTGTTCTCGATAATTCAATCCAGAGACTAAATCACTCATTCCAGCCTCCATTCGACAGGCCTTATCATGTTTCACCCATGTCTCAAGAAGAATATCTGTCATATATGCTGTCCTATCATCGTCATCCTCAAAGTCATCATATTTTTCCCTAACATCCTCAATTATCACAGCATAATCCAAACCACGATTTGCGGTTTCAGGTTTGTCAAAATATTTACCAAGATCATTTACTAGAGTCTCGCGATCCATCCATTCTCTCCTTTCTTTCTCGATCTTATGGATTTCCAAAACTTTTAACTTCAGGCCGCGAAGTTTTAACCTAATATTCATAATAATTTCTTTGTCTGGGGATTCAACAGACTTCGGTCCTGTTTCAGACAAGGGTGTTGGCTGAGATTCTGGTCCAGAAACAGGGATTGTTTCAGGCACAGGCGCTGGAATTGATTCAGGCCCCACTCCTGAAGGAGGAGTCGGTTCTTCTTCAGTTGGTGGAACTGGCTCAACATTTGGTCCTGTCTCTGAAGAGGGTGGAACGGTTTCAGGAGAAGTAGTTTGCAAAGTTGGTTCAGGCTTCGATACTGGCGAAGGTTCTGAAGGAGTCTCAGGAGGCTTGGATTCAGATGTTGGTTCTGGGACAGAGTCTGGGGTTGATTCCGAAGGAGGTGACTCTGGTAAATCAGCGATAGGCGGTTCTTTTGAGGACGGACCTGGCTCATCTTCAGTGGGAGGAATTGGTTCAGAAGTCGGTCCCTGGTCTACAGGGGACGGGGTGTTTTCTGGAGCTGGAGTGTCAGAACCGGGCCCTGGCTCAGTTTCTGGCTCAAGCTCTGGCTTTGGTTTTTCCCCTGGAATCGGTTTTCCTTCTTCATCTACAATTTCAGGAGTCTCCTCATTCCTCCAAATAGCTGCAGGATCTTGATATCCAGGAATCACAATCGAGATTCCCGTAGTAGATCCAACTGATGCAGCAATTTCTACATTCTTTATAGGGATCATAGGAATTGGTACTTTCACCACACGACTCGCTTCACCCTGTGCTTCATACGAAATTTTTACAATGACACCTCGCTTTGCATTTAGAATATCTTTAACCTCTTGAATGTCTGGACCATCCTTTACCTGTTTAGTATTAATTTTTTCAACCAATAAACCAACGTCTTTAAAGACATCTCCAGTGTTAATACCATGTTTATGAGCAACACTCTCGATTGTAGCAATTTCTCCTCCAGAAAACTGTATTTCCTTTGCATCTAAATTTTCAGCAGCCTTCTTGATTAAATCTTTATTTACTTCATATCCGGCGTTTTTTAGATGTCCAAGCGCGCCATTTTTTTCTAAATCTTCTACAGCTTGTTCAGCTCTTAATTTTGCCAAGTCAATATTTTCCTGATCAACCTGACCAGGTTCAACTGCTCCGGGACCGTGTTTAAATGCCTCTGGTGAAGAAATTCCAGTAATCTCAATGTTTGTAATTTTCTTACCAGTAAATTTAGTCTGATATTCAGCAGGATCTGCCTCGGATCCGACACTTGCTTTGACAAATGCGCCTGCCTGCTCCTTTTTAATTTCCTGATCAACCAGATCCACAAGCAGCCTATAATCATCTTGATCCAATGCCTCTGCACTATTAAACATCCTCGAATACTGCATATCTACAGGACCTCCTGGAGTAAGCTGTACTGTGCCTGATATTACTATTGGCTTTCCATCCACTACTCTAATTTCTGGAGTAATATCAAACTTCTTCTTCTGTTTTTCCTCCAGCTTTGAAGCGGCTACAACAATTTTTGCAAATAATCCTTTCGGCACCATCTGCTGTGAACCAAAAACCACAATAAGAATACATGCAAGCATAGTGGAATATTTTCCAAGCTTACGAAGATTAATATTATTAATAGTATCTAGTGATTTATCTTCTTCAGGCAAGGCGCTTGAATCTCCAAGAGTATTAACCATGTTTATATATGAAATTACTAATCCAAATATTATAACATAAAACGGTGCAGGCGTCGAGTGCTCGACATATTCCAAAGCTCAGCAAACAAGCCAGGTTTTACAGTGGCGTTTGTCCAACGAAACCTACAACCAATTCATCTTCTTCACATGATCTGAAACCTTATCAGAAGCGCATTTCATCTCCTTCATCACTTCAACTTTAATCTTTTTCAAATCGACTTTCTTCTTTTTATGACTCTTAAAAAGTAGCAACCCTACTCCAAGAACAGTTGCTGCAATAGTCGCTCCAGCGGCCATACCAGCCACAAGTAAGTTTGTGTCTTCTACAATGATAATATCTCCCTCATGTCCTTCGGTTTTCTTTACAATATCATCGATTTTCACTTTTTTTCTTCTAGTAGGCATAGGTTCTTGGTAATTGACTAATTATCAAATTATTATACCGCATATTGTTGCCAATGCCAAATCCAGATGCTAGCATCCAGCTATATCACCCCTTCCCCCCGCCTCTGTCATCACACCCTTCCTCTGTCACCCCGGACTTGATCCGGGGCCCATCCCCATCTCCCCAAAATCAACGTCCCCACAAACCATGGTTGTAAAAATCACCCCTCAAAAAACCAGCCCTTCGGTCGTCAGCCTACCCCCACGGCAAAAAACCCATGGGTTAAAATATCAAATCCAAACTTTAGGCTGCCACATGAACTATTCAGACAGTGAAAGGGTAGTTGCAGTATTAGAAAATGCTGGATATACAGAAGCCAAGACACCAGAAGAAACTGACTTATTCATCTTCAACACCTGCTCTATCCGCCAAAAAGGGGAGGACCGGGTTTTCGGAACACTAAAAAGAATTGCAGGACTCAAAAACGCCAACCCAAGATTGTTAATTGGCATTACCGGCTGCATGGTCCGAAAAACCAGCTCCCGCAATTCAACAAAAAAAGACAAGGACGATTTACTACGAAGCTTCAAATCCCTAGATTTTGTGTTCAAAATCAATGATGCTCAGCACTTACCAACAGTACTGACAGAAGCAGAGCCAAACCTAGAGCTAGAAATCGGTGATACGGACACGCAAACAGCAAACGAACAAGACGAATACCTCCGCATCACGCCAAAATACACTTCACCAATCCAAGCCTTCGTCCCCATCCAAATCGGCTGCGACAAATTCTGCACATATTGCATCGTCCCATACGCGCGCGGCCGAGAGAAAAGCCGTTCAATGCAAGATATCTTGAATGAGTGTCGAAAACTTGTGGAAAGTGGGTGCAAAGAAATTAATCTTGTAGGTCAAACGGTAAACTCCTACGGCCTATCGCAAGCTGATAAGAAAAACCCAGGGTTCGGGTACTATCACAATATAAAATCCGGAGCAAAACCAACCGCCCCCTTCATAAAACTCCTGCAAGAATTAAACGCCCTATCCGAACTGGGCCTCTCCCGCCTAAGATACTCCTCCCCCCACCCTCGGGATTTCACAGACGAATTAATCCAAGCCCACGCAAAACTAAAAGTGCTCTGCCCTCACCTACATCTACCACTCCAATCAGCCGACAACACAATCCTTGAACGCATGAATCGCAAATATACATATGAAGATTTCTCAGAAATTATCCACAAATTTCGCAAAGCCCTCCCCCAAGCCGCAGTAACCACAGACATCATCGTCGGCTTTTCAGGAGAAACAGAATCTCAATTCGAAAAAAACATACAAGCTTTCAAGGACCTTGATTGGGACCAAGCCTACATTTCCCGCTACAGCGAAAGAACAGGCACAGTAGCCTCAAAATGCTTTCCAGACGACATTTCCCGAGAGGAAAAATCACGACGATGGCACAAGATGAATGATTTTATGAAAAAGCATTCACTAAAGAAGAACCGTGAATACATCGGCAAGACGCTGGAGCTGTTAGTGGAAAACTTCAACCAAGAAACCGGAGAAGCCGAAGGAAGAAGCCGCGAAAACAAAGTAACGCAATTCCCGGGAAACAAAGACCAGATTGGAACAACAGTACTCGTAGAAATAACAGACGCATTAGAATGGGTTCTTAAAGGCCAAACAAAGTCATGAAAAAATTTGCCAAAATATTTGCATTGATCCTCGTCGGCTGGTTAGTTTTGCATCTTTTAGTGCTGTTAATAGTTGGTCTAAATGACAATGCCCAAAAAGCAGACGCCATTTTGATATTTGGAAACAAGGTGGAGGAAAGCGGAGTCCCCTCGGAGAGACTTCAGAGTCGACTAGACCAAGGTGTCGAATTATTCAATCAGGGGATGGCGTCCACAATTGTGGTAAGTGGAGGCCTCGGCAAGGAGGGCTTCAAAGAGGCAGAAGTAATGAAAGAGTATCTAGTCAAAACTGGCATACCAGCAACCTCCATAATTGTAGATAACACCGGAAACAACACACATGAAACAGCCAAGAATCTGGCCAAAATCGCACAAAACACAAAAATAGAAAGTGTAATTATAGTCTCCCAGTATTACCACGTTTTAAGAGCCCAGCTCTCACTAAACAAAGCAGGTTTCAATACAACATATTCATCATACGCCAGAATGTCCCCAGAATTTCGAGACCTCTACTCAATCCCAAGAGAAATCATCGGATACTACGCCTACCTATTTAAGTCCCCCCCCCCCCCCGGCCCCCCCCCCCCCCCGTCATCCCGGACTCGATCCGGGATCCATCCCTCCCCCTGCCGCTATTCTCCAACATGTCAACTTGGTTTTACCCATCAATTCTGCCATAATACTGGGCGTCACCATATCTTGATTAGACAGTTTTCATGACCTCAAAGAAAAAGAGACCAAGCAAGCCTCAAAGCCAAGTCAGTAAAAGACTTGCTGGGGTTTTCATAGTAGTGATTGCCTTACTTGTAATAGTCGTTTTCGGCAAATATTATTTTGAAAAAACAGTAAACAGAGAAAAACTTGCTGGATATTTACCAGCAGATCGAACAGTTGCCATCCTAGAATTCAATCTGAGTTCAGAAAGAGAAGATGCACAAGAACTACTTCAGCTAGCCCTGAAGAACCCAGTGATTAGTCAGTCTACAGAAATACTAGAATCGATTATTCCAAATAAAAGTGACTTCAATAAATGGTATTCAAACAGGGGAGGCATTGCAGTCCTCAGCTCGGCAAACGAACAGGATTTTAAACCCGTAGTCTTTCTTGGTAAATCAAATCAAGACAGCGCAGCGGATTGGATAAGTTCACTGGCACTCAAGCCAGAAAACGACCTTATCATGGACGAACAATTCTACGGCCAGAAGTTAATTAGTTATCAAAGCGGACAAAACATACAAATTCTTTGGACAGACGATTTTCTGATTTTCTCAGAGCAAAGAGAGCCATTGGAAGCAATAGCACAGACGCTTGCTGGAAACAAAAATTCCCTCCGTACAATGCCAGTTTACAATCAAATTGCCTCTGCTCTTCCAGAACAAAACCTAGGATTTATTTACTTGAACCGCAGCAAATTGCTGGAGGTACTCAATAAAAACCAAGAATTCCTCGCAGGGAGACTCGCCATCTTCAAACTTTACTTCCCATTCCTAAACATTTTCTCAGAGGAAGGCATGGCGATTCAACTCAAACATGACGCCAAGCAAAACCCAATACTCACCGCCGAGCACCTGTCACTTTTTAATGCAGCCAACGCAAATCAACCTCTCACCAAGGACATTGAATATTTCTATGACGGTAAGTTAGAAAAAATATTACCTGGGGATATCTCTTTCTATGCTGGGGGAAGCAATTTGTTAGACCAAAAAAACAGACTACAATCATATTTACAAAGTAGTGCCGGTGCGAATGGGATTATCTTTGAAGGCCTGATCAACGCATTAGAAGACAACCTAAGTAATCCTGGAGCAAACGCCAATATTGAAGACAATCTCTTCTCATCCTTAAAGGAAAACTACCTGTTCTACATGGACTCCAAAAAAGATGAGATGCCCCGCTTTGGTCTAATTGTGGAAAGTGATAAGCCTGAAAACGATATTTTAAAATTGAAAAAGGCCGTTACAGTTTTTGGTCCAAAGTTTGCCGCGCCATACTTAGCAAAGTCCACGCCAATGACTTTGCCAGACGGTACAAGGGGTACAGAGCTCACTGCAGAAATTGGAGTTCCAACCACAAAAAAAATCCAAATCAGCGGGCAAAAGATGGAGCAAATAACATTCACCCCAGAGTTTAGTGTTTTTCTATGGGCAGACCATCAAGAAAAAATCCTAATCATCACCAACTCCCAGGCCGACATGCAGATAATGCTTGAGAAACAACAGTCAGAAGAAGTAACTATTGCAGATTATGGCCTGGACAAGCCAACTGAGGTATATTACTTGGACATAAACAGAATTACTCAAGCCCACCCAGATCTAGCAAACTTGATACCTCTGAAATATTTACGAGCAGCAAGAAAGATCACCCCGATTGGGATTATCTCAAGTTATGAATTAGGTTTATAGTAACCACGTCGCGCAAGTTCACTGCAACAATAAAAAGAAAAATGGTAAAAAAATACCAAATCAAGGACCTGAAAAAAGTCTCAAAGCGCGAGATAATCAGTCTAAAGGACACTGAGCAAAACTCAGCGAGAGTAAGTATTAGCAGAAAAAAGACAAGAGCCAAGAACAATCAAAAGTCAATTAACCTAAAATCACTTGGACGAAATCACAAGGGGTACTGGACTGGAAAACCAAATCCAAACTTGGACAGTATTCGCTCAGCAAAAGACAAAAACAATTTCCATTTAGTGCCTCATGAAAGAATCCTTCATCCAGCAAACAGCAAATTTGCAAGCGTTGTTCGCATTGCTGTCTCTGGATTAATTATTGTAATCATTATTAATCTTTTCAATGTTTTCGGTAACGGACAAAACTTCAAAAACACGCTTGTCTCCAGTGCCTCCAGTGGCATAGACAATCTGATGGAAGGAGTCCAACAAAGCAAAAACATGAGCCTCCCATTAGCAGAAGAACAATTTGGACAGGCAGAAGGGCATTTTAATCAAGCATTAGAAGACATTTCATTTCTAAAAACCTCCAGTGTCCTCGCAGGAGAGCAGAATATGAAATCGCTGGAAAGTCTTTTACAAGCCGGCAAAAACATCTCGGAGGCAGGAAAACTCTTTTCTGATTCAGCCGAAAACTTACAAAGCTGGCCAGATCTCTTTATCCAAGCCAACAAAGACGTCGTCCTGGGAGCAACTAACGAAAACCTACAATCTCTCAATTCAGAAATGGAGTCACTAACTGACGCACTAAGCCGCAATCTCCAGAACGTTAATGCAGCTATTGAAAAACTTTCCCAAGCAAATCAACACCTCAGCCAAGTAAACGCAAGCCTCCTTCCCCCTCCTTACAACCAGACTTTGCCCCAAATCAAGGAAACACTCCACAACTTAGAAGGATTCCTATCAGAACTCTCCGAGCAATTCCCCGCAATTCTAGAACTTCTAGGCGACCGCTACCCCCATCGCTACCTCATCCTCCTTCAAAACGACACAGAATCGCGCCCCACCGGAGGCTTTATCGGATCATTAATGATCGTAGATATAAACGATGGCATCATCACAAAAGCCGATTTCCACGATGTATACAAATATGACGGACAACTACACGAAGACATTGAAGCCCCAGAGGATATCGCTCAAATAACCTCTCAATGGAGACTTCGAGACAGCAATTATTCCCCCGATTTTGCCATTTCTGCAGAAAAAGCTGCGTGGTTCTTGCAGAAATCCAAAGGCCCCTCAGTGGACACTGTCATAGCAATCAATCAAAGTGCAATTGGGGATCTGGTTGCAGAAATGGGACCATTAGAAGTAGAAGGGCTTGAATATCCAATAGATGCAAACAACTTTCAATTTATGCTTGGATATCTCATTGAGTCCAAAGAATTAGGAGCAGACAATCCCAAAGTGATATTGGGAAAGACAATTCAAGCATTCCGCAAAAAAATTCTTGAAGCCAAAGACCCCCGAGTATTATTGGCCCTATTCAGCCACGAAATCAAAGACAATAAAATCCTTTTCTACTCTAGAGACACAGAAGTTCAGGCCCTATTTGAAAAAATGCAATTAACTCCACATCAAGCAAACATAGAAGAAGGGGAGGACTATTTGCAAGTGGTGGGAACTTCCATTGGTGGAAATAAAAGCGATTTATATATCAATCAGAATCTGACACATAACACGATAATTAACCCTATAGGAGAGGTTACTGACGAGTTAAGCGTCACACGTCGTCACAATTGGGACAGCAGCGAAATATCGCGTTGGAATAATATTTTAGATAAATTCGGTTATGGTGAAATCCCCCCGCATCTACTGAGCATTCTGGGCAATTCAGTCAACAAAACAAGTATCAAAGTTTATGTGCCTCTTGGCGCGGAATTAGAAAATGTCGTAGGATTAGATTCTGAAGAAGTAATTACCAGACATGACGCAGAGCTGCAGAAAACGTACTTTTTGTTCACAATGGAAGTTGCGCCAGGAGAAGAAAACACAATTTCCTTGCGTTACAAACTTCCCCAGTCCCTGAATCTATTTCCTGTCGACATGTACAGATTCACAGCCCAAAAACAAATCACGTTAGTGCAGACAGAACTCAAAAAAGACCTTTCCCTCGCCCCTGGTCTGACCCTACTGAAAAACAATCAAAACGACTTAGGCACTCCAGAAAAATTGCGAGACGAATACAAATTACGCGCTGTGATAGTGAATTAATTGTCTAGCAATTCACATCCCTGAATTTTTCCTTTTCATGAAATCCAGTATATTTGCGGCCAAAACGGCTCCATAATTCGCTAGCCTCCATAACAATCATAGTTGGACGCCCGTGAGGACATGTCCCTTGTCCCAAACTAGTCTCATTCAACTGAGTAATAAGCGCATCGATTTCTTCGCGGCTCAGAGGATCCCCAAACTTCACAGCAGACCTACACGCCAAATATGTCAGTATCTTCTCTTTACGGCTAAATAAATCCCCCTTATGCCCCTTCATATCCCCAGAGACATTACGCAAATCATCAATTAACCCAATTAGAACTTTCCGCAGATCAGATTTCACAAGATATGCCGGCACTTCATTAATCGCAAAAGTACTTCCCCCAAAAGGTTGCAATGTGAAGCCAATCTCATCTAACACCTCTTTATTCCCTTCCAAAACGGCCAAATCAGCAGGTGGCAAATCAACCGTAATCGGCACCAAAGCCGGCTGTACCACTTTATCCTCATGCTCAGCCTCGGACATTAGAGCATTATACCGTATCCTCTCATGCGCAGCGTGCTGATCAATAATGACCAAATCAGAACCGCGCTGACACAAAATAAAACTATTATCCAATTGCCCCAAAGCAATAAGTTCATTGTCCGGCATGGTTTGCTCAGTAAACTTCGTAGCAGGCGAAACGTCAGTCGGTATGCCAGCATTTTCACTGAATGACTCGACATTACTAGACACCGAAGCGGGGGATTGCGACAAATTAAGTTGATAGACATCGTCACTGACAGACACGTTCACCGTTTCCCTCGTTTGTGCAGACTGAAATTCTGGCGCCACAGGAGTAGGTACGGCCCTGGTAGACTGGTCCAAGCCAGTAGAACTCTTTTCCTGATAATAATTCGCACTCCCCTGAGTTATTTTCGGGCTTAACACAGCAGTTTCCAAGGCTGCCTTACAAGATTGCAAAACCACCTTATAAACCTCACGCTCGTCCCGAAATTTGACCTCTGTCTTCCGTGGATGGCAATTGACGTCCACCATTGTCGGGTCAAGTTCAAAGAAAATCACAAAAGCCGGATACCTCTCTTTTGGAAGCAAAGAATGATATGCCTGTTTAACAGCATAGGAAAGCACATGAGAATTGATAGGCCGCCCATTCACAAAGAAATATTGCATACTACGATTCGCCCGAGAAAGCTGAGGCTTGCCAATATATCCCCGAATACTCAAATTCACGCCACCATAAAAAACTTCAATCAAATCTTCTGCAATGTTTTGCCCTAAGACACCTCGTATCCGCACTAATTGGTCATCCGTTGCTGGTAAATCAAGAGGAGTGCGAGCCTCACCTTCTTCTTTTTCCTGTATCAGCTTAATGCTAATTTGCGGATTTGCTAAAGCCGCTTGGATTACAGCATCAAGCACATTTTGATATTCTGTTTGTTCGGACTTCAAAAATTTAAGCCTAACAGGGGTATTAAAAAACAAATCCAGAATTTCAATTTCTGTACCGGTAGGGATGCCAATAGGAGACTGCCGTAAAAGCTTTCCCCCCTCAGTCACAAGCTCAATACCACTGCTATCTGACGCCTGCTGAGTGCGTAAAGCAAGCCTAGAAACAGAAGCAATACTCGCTAATGCCTCACCACGGAAGCCCATAGAGTTCACTCTCAATAAATCATCTAATGTACGGATTTTAGAAGTTGCGTGTCTTTCCAGAGACAAAAAAGCATCCTCCACTGACATCCCACATCCATTATCAGTAATTTTTATTTTGTCGATTCCACCCGTTTTCACCTCCACAACAATCTTGGTAGCCCCTGAATCAATTGAGTTTTCAACCAGCTCCTTCACAACAGAAGATGGTCTTTCCACAACTTCCCCTGCGGCAATTTGATTGACTAATTGTGGGTCTAATAAGGCAATTTTTGACATAGCACTACTCGATTAACTTTTTAATTTCATTTAATTGATTCATAGCGTCCAACGGCGTCAGACCATCTAAATTCAGGTTTTTCAATTTTTCCAAACCGGCATGATTTCTGTTTAAGTCCTGCGAAATTTTTGAATCTGCATCTCCTGCACTTCGGTGAACACTTTGCTCCGAAAAATCCTCCACATCCGCAACACCATCACCACTTAAAAACTCAAAACTCTGTTGCCCAGTCCCAATACTTTCTTTCTCCAAGTCCCCCAATATCTCCTTCGCACGAGCAATCACATCCTCTGGCAACCCAGCCAACCTTGCAACCTCAATCCCATAACTCCGATTCACACCCCCAACCGCAACCTTATACAAAAACACAACGCCATCAGGCTTCTCCTCCACCTGAACACTATAATTCGCCGCATTGGACAGATTATCAGCCAATTTAATTAACTCATGATAATGGCTAGCAAAAAGTGTTTTTGCGCCAATAATATTATGAATTCTTTCCATGACTCCCCACGCAATACTCACTCCATCAAAAGTAGAAGTTCCTCGCCCGATTTCATCCAAAACAATCAAACTGCGGGAAGTGGCATGTCTTAATATAGTAGCTGTCTCCTCCATCTCAACCCAAAAAGTACTTTGCCCCTTTACCAAATTATCAGACGCCCCTACACGCGTAAATATACGATCACACAATGGTATTTCAGCACTTTCAGCGGGCACATACATTCCCAAATGAGCCATCAATACGATTATCGCGGTTTGGCGCAGAAAAGTAGACTTACCGCCCATATTTGGCCCAGTAATTAAAACCATTTTCTGCCTTTCAGACAGCTCAGTATCATTCGGAATAAATTTATCCTGAGGATTGAGCTTCTCAATTACTGGATGCCTCCCTTGTAGAATTTTCAAGTCGTATGAACTTGAAATCCTCGGCCGAGCATAATGATTCTGCCAGCTTACTACAGCAAAAGTCAGTAACACATCCAAATACGCAGATGCAGATGCGGTCTCTTTAATGTCCAAAGTTAATTCAAGAACTTTTATCCTAAGCTGTTCAAACAGATCCAATTCAATTTTCACAATTTTTTCCTCAGCAGTAAGAACTTTTTCTTCATATTCTTTCAGTTCAGGTGTTGTAAACCGCTCCGAATTAGCCAAAGTCTGCTTGCGGGTATAGTCCTCTGGAACTTGGGCAAGATTGGAATTACTAACCTCAATATAATATCCAAAAACCCGATTAAACTTCACTTTCAAAGTACTAATTCCAGTTCTCTGAACTTCCCTTGTCTGCATTGATTGAATAAAGCTCTTCCCCTCACTTCTAAGCTGTCTCAGCTCATCGAGTTCAGCCCTATAACCATCTCTAATCAGCCCCCCTTCCTTCACCGAAACCGGAGGCTCATCCACAACAGCCGAGTCCAACTCTTCAATCATGGCTGGAAAGAGTTCAAAGCGTTGGCCAATCACAGAAAGTAATTGGGGGCAGTCATCCTCAATGCGCAATTTTATCTCTCTTAAAGCTTTACAAGAAGCCACTAAACCACGGAAATCTCTTGCATTCCCGCTACCCAAATTCAGGCGTCCAATTATCCTTTCAATATCCAATACGCCCTTTAATAACATGCGTAAGTCCAGAATCAAATTCTGATGTTTCAGCAATAAGTCAATCGCTCCCAAGCGCGCCTCTATTGCTTCAAGTTCAGCCAAAGGCTCAACTAATAACTTACGAAGCTTCCTGGCCCCAGCACTAGTAATTGTTTTGTCCAAAACCCCCAACAAAGATCCAACTACCTTTTTCTCTCTAATATTCTCCAAAATTTCCAAATTCCTAATCGTAGAGTCATCCATTACCAGCAAATCATTGTCACCAGAATTAATTTTCTTCAAATGCTGCAAGTTTCCCTTCCCCAATTCAGTTTTCTGTGTCCCAGCCAAATAGGTTAACGCCAGCCCAGTTGCAAGCTTCTCAGCACGATTAAGATTATTCTTCCCAATTTCCATCACACCAAAATGAGATTCCACCTGCTCTTCCCAATTAGGTGCCAGGGCTTCTGCATGCCAAAATATACCATCATCAACATTGCGCAGTTTTTCCAACTTCGATTGTTCAAAGTTGTCAGAAGAAAAAATCACCTCACGCGGACGGTATTTCTGTATGGAAGAAAGCAGCGCCCCCTCATCTGCAAGAGTTCTCGTATCAAATTCACCAGTACTCATTTCAGCCAAGGCCAGGCCATAAGAACCATCTGAAAAGGAAAGAGCGGCCAAATAATTCGAAGTTTTATCATCCAACACGTTCTCATCCAAAGTAGTCCCAGGCGTAACTATTCTAATAATCTCTCGCTTCACCAGGCCCTTGAGGGTAGGGTCACTAACCTGCTCACAAATTGCCACTTTTCTACCTGCCTTAGTCAGTTTTGCAATGTAAGCAGCAGCAGCATGATAAGGAATCCCACACATAGGAATTGCATTCGGCCCTTTGTTACGAGCGGTTAAAGTGATGCCAAGAATCTCAGAAATCTCCTTTGCATCATCGCCAAACATTTCATAAAAATCACCCATTCTGAAAAACAAGGCACAGTCAGGAGCTTGTGCTTTTATCTCATAGTACTGCCTCATCATGGGGGTCAGATCGGCCACAAAAGTGCATTAGGTGGTAAAAGTAGCGTAGTAAACGCCACGCAAGAATATATCAAGTAAGCGCATAATATCAAAAGTGTCAGAAAAACCTATTGCATATGCTACTTTTCCATTTTAGAACACTTCAGAACAACTCAAAAAACAAAAAAGGGAAATTCCTATGGCCAAGGAATTTCCCTTTTTTCCGGAAGAAATTACATCCAGGATCGATTGATTCGTAGCTTCTTGACTGCTCCCTCTAACTTCTGAATACGAACCTCTCTTTCCAGTCTTTCCAACAAATTACGAGATTTCTGCAAACCTTTTTTAAAATTATTTGTATTAATACGGATAACAATCTCCTTCTTTTTTCCACTGCTCAACTTTTTCATAAATTGTTTTAGTTGTAATGCTGTCATAATTTTACTGGTTAGTTTGAAATAATTTTGATTATGGGACTATTGAATTCGGCTAATTGTCCTAGCAAAAGGGGCTGCCACAACACGCTTTGTCAAAGCTTTCCTGGCCAGAGTAATATGGCGAACCCTAGCTCTTGGCATCGGCATCCGATCAAAAAGCCGAGTGTTCTGGGTCTTTTTTATAACTATTGTGTACATATTATTTGTGATTAATTGATATATAAAATTTTTATTTAAAATCATTCTCGTGGGAGAAGTGGCAGACCTTTTCGTCTCCTTCTTTTTGTATAAACTGCGATCAAGGCTCATTTTCTCTCTTGAAACTGTTATTTTTTGAATTCTGTTACCGACCTGAACATTGTTGATCTTCATCATGTGTTTTAATGTTATATATTTTTTATTTTTCAACTTGTAAGTTTTTTAAGCACAATTAATAAGCCTCATAAAATGCGGATTTTCCCCCTCTTTGGTCTTACGGCCTCTACCTCTTGTAGTAGCGGAATGTACCAGTTACTACACCCTGAACGCATAATTCATTTTCAGGGTAAATATCTTCATACTCTGGATTCTCAGCTTTTAAGATGACCGCCCCATCCCTGACTGTGTATGTCTTTACAGTGCTCTGCCCATCAACCAAAGCAACGACAACATCACCAGAGCGTGGCTCCAAGTCAGCACAAACAACAGCGATATCTCCATCACGTATTCCAGCGAACAACATGCTTTCTCCAGTTACATTTAACAAAAAGGAAGTTTTTCCTGGCAAAACAAAGTCTTCTCCAACTGACATCCAGGTATCAACATTTTCAATTGCATCAACTGGAACACCAGCAGGAACACTGCCTAACAAAGGAAGTCTCAAAGAAGCGCTTTCTAATCTTTCCCTAACATTTGAAAGTAATTTTATCCCTCTGTGTCCAACTTCCTTTTCAATCTTTCCTTTTTCTTCCAATGCCTTCAATAATTTCAAAATGCTATTGTCAGAACTAACTCCGAAATATTCTTTCATCTCGCGGATAGTTGGCGAGCCACCATTTTCCATCTGATATTGTTCAATGAAGTTTAATAGTGCTTCCTGTTTTTCTGTGAGTACATTTTTCATATGTGTTTTGGTCAACTTTCATACAAAGTATAGGTGAGGAAAACCTCACCGTCAATACTTTTTTTAAAGAAACTAGAAAAACACAGACAGAAGCCACTTAAAAGATCTCAGCCTTTTTTGATTTAACTATCAAAGCTATAGGTTTTAGCAAAAAATTACCCGCCAAAGAGTTATATTTTTTTACATATTTATTGTAAACATCTTTCACTTCATTGATTCTGGAATCTGCTTCGTCCAAGTCGGTTTCCAGAGCTAAAAGATGATGATTGTTTTTGACTGCTGTAGTACTCTTCGCAGACCCCCAAACCTCACCAAACTTTTCCCACAAGGAAGTCTCAAACTCCCTTTTCTTCGCATTTAGTTTTGTTATGGAAACACTCTGATGCCGCAATTCAACAATCTCAGACAGTCCATCCTCCACGGAAAGGGCTCGTAATTTATCGACAAACAAAGGAAGGATGTCTCCTTTGCGAGTCAGCTCAAAATACAACTTATATGACAACTTATCCAGACGAGCCTTCATTGATTTTATCTGCAAACCAAGAAATATAGACAGAACAATTAATAGAATTGCTAAGGCCGCAACTAGCGAAATTATTGTGGTAAAATCATTCATTGAATTAATTTTAAGTATATATTCCCAATCTGCTCTGCAGTTTTCTGCCAGGAGTACTTTTGCTCAGCAGAAGAAGAAAAATCAACAGTTTGCTTCTTAAGATCTTCATAATCTCGAGGCTCATTATACAAATTTGTAATCAAATCAGCAATCTGTCTGTCAGATAAAGACAAATCCAAAAAGAGAGGAACATCGTTCGCAACTTCATGATGTACAGGTAAATCACTAACCAAGGCTGGGCATCCCAAAGTTAATGACTCCAATAATGGGAGATCAAAACCTTCTCGAGTGGTCAGTGTGACAAAGGCCCAGGCCCTTCTATAAAGCAAAATCAGCTCACGATTAGTCAAGAAACCCGTTTCAATAATTCGAGAAGCCACATCACCTTCTCCGTGATATAGATTATCAAAAAGACTCTTTCCCTGTGCAGTTCCACCTCCAAGAACTAACTTGAGATTTGTTTGAGGCGCAATATGCTTTCTAAAAACATCTACTAGCCTCTGCACATTTTTTCTGTAGTCAAAACCGCCCATATAGAACAGGTACTGTCCTTTTTCTCGAATTCCAAGCTTCTCCAACAGTTCAGATTCTTTTTCACTGGAAAAATCAGGAGCGTCATTAAATTCAGTTGCGTTATAAATAACATCCAGTTTCTTCTCAGCAAAGCCTGGAAGGGCATGCACTTCCTTTTTTGAGGCCTCCGAAACAGTTAATAAACAATCGGCCTTGCGAGCTAATTTGAGCGTGTTCTTGTTATACAGACTGCTTAATAGCCCACGATGTGAATATTGTTTGTCAGTCCAGGGGATGGTGTCATGAATGGTAAGGACAACAGGAGTGGAAATTCTCCTATTATAAAGAGCAGGATAGGGGAGATGAATTAAATCAACGCCGGCATTTTTAAAAAACTTACCTAATTGCCAAGTCTCCCAGGCAGATTTGGAGAGACCAGGGTTTATCGACTTCAAAGCTAAGTTTTCTGGCAGTAATTCGAAACGTAGGTTCTCAAGGTATCTCAAGTTTTTGTCGACCTCTTCGTCTAAGCGGGTGGATATTGGAATAATGAATTCTATCTGAGGAAAACGTATAGCTAATTCAGGAAAAACATTCAGACAATATCTCCCAATACCAGTATATGGTTTTGTAAAAAACCACCCATTAACGCCAATTTTAATTCTTTCCGCCATGATGTGTAGTCTCAATTAGGATATCAGCTATTATTGAGGCTGCCTTGTTCTGTGAGCCTTTCTTCTTCGTACTAATAGTACGAGAGAGCTTATCAATTTTCCCGATTAAGTCAAAGGAATCTGCTTTGATCTCTTTCTCCTCTAACACAAGCCCGGGATTGTGTTTAACAAATGATTCAGCATTTTTAATTTGATCCCCTCGACTACCTGCCACAAGCGGAATCAGTATTGCAGGGATGCCCAAAGCCTCAAACTCAGCCAAAGAATTCGCCCCCGCTCTCCCCACCACCAAATCACAAATCGCATAAATATCCCTCAATTCCTCCCCCAAATATCCAGCAATGAAATAACCATCGCGGGGGCTCACATCCTCAACATTCCCTTTCCCACAAATATGAATCACTTGATATCTTTTCAACAGTTCATCAAGATGCCTCTCTATCAACCCATTAATAGCCACCGCCCCCTGACTCCCTCCCATCACCAACAAAACTTTTTTATCCGACGAAAACCCACAAAACTTATAGCCCCGCTTTGTATCCCCCTCAAAAAGCTCAGCCCGAACAGGATTACCAGTTAAAACCACTCGTTTATCACTTTTTCTACGTTCAAGCGTTTCACTAAATGAAACACAAATAACCCTGGCAAACCGAGAAGCAATCTTATTCGCCAGCCCCATCTCCAAGTCAGACTCATGGATAACTACTGCTTTCCGAAGCAAGCCCCCAGCAACAGCAACAGGAAGACTAACATACCCGCCTTTACAAAAAATGACATCTGGTTTGAATCTCCATATTATCCACAAACTTTGCAGAAGTCCCAGCCATGAACGAAAAAAATCCAAGAAGTTTTCCAAGCTAAAATATCGACGCAGTTTTCCACAACTAATCGCTTTAAATGGCCACCCTTTCTGACTAATCAACCCATGCTCAAGGCCCTTTTTAGAGCCAACATAGAGTATATCCAACTTAGGGACGCGGCCAACCAATTCCTCAAGAAGCGCTATATTTGGTGTGATATGTCCTGCGCTGCCCCCTCCCGCCACTAGTATTTTCATAATCAGAATGTTTAGAAAGCTGTAATAATATACCAACCGCGATTAGTATTGATAATAACGAAGACCCCCCATAACTGACTAACGGTAAAGTAATTCCTGTAACAGGGAATAATGCAATATTGACTGCAATATTCAAAAAGGCCTGAAACACAATCCAAGACGTCAGTCCAATTGCTGTCAGTTGCACAAAACGATTACTAGCTCCTTGCGCAATCAAAAAACCTCGCCATCCAATTATTGTATATGCCAACACCAACAAAGCAATCTTCAAAAAACCAAGCTCCTCTGCCGAAGCAGCAAAAATAAAATCATCAGTAGCCTGAGGCAGCCAATAAGATTTCTGAACGCCCTGGGTCAACCCTTTCCCCCAAAAACCCCCACTCCCCGCAGCTATCTTCGCCTGCTCTGTCTGCCAACAATAGTCTTCTTTACAAGTGACGTCGCTGCTAACAAATGCAGTAAATCTATCCTTCAGGTGAGGTAAATTTGCAACCAATATCGTACCCGCAAAAACAACGATGAGCAGTCCTAATAAAATATGTCTCAATTTTGCGCCAGCAACAAAAAACATAGACGTGGCAATCATGGCAATGACCATGGTGCTACCAAGATCAGGCTGCAGTACAACTGGCAAAACCAAAGCTCCCACAATCACACAGAAAGGCAAAAAACCATTTTGTAAGGACTTAATTGTGTCCCGCTTTTTATCCATCCAACTAGCTAAATAAAATATCAAAAACAGCTTCGCAAACTCAGTAGGCTGAAAAGAAGCCCCAAAAAATGGCAACCAAGATCTTGCAAAAGTAGTATATTTAGTCCCCCAAATCAGCACTGCAAATAGCAGAATCAAAGTCAGAACAAACCATGCAGGAGCAGTTTTTTTCCAAAACTTGTAATTGATTTTTGCAACCAAAAACATCAGAACAGCCCCAACGACCAACCGTAGAAGATGATTTCTAAACAATAAATAGCAGTCTACCCCAACGTCATCACAATTAGGATATAGCACGTCCGGCGCAGACAATTGAATAGATTTCGGGACTCCAATACTGGTTATCATTACCAGTCCAAAAACCATCAAAATGATGACCAATGCCAAAAGAACTCCATCAACTTTTTTACCGGATCCGCTTTTCCTACGAGTTCTTTTTAAACGTGGTAATCGCATTAATTCAAGGCCAATTAAGAGCCTCAGCATAGTAGCAAAAGGCCCATTCAAAAGCAATCAAGTAGAGTTGTACGGAAGTCTTTCTATCTGCTATTTTTAAATCATGAAAAACATGACAAAAACACAACAAATTGTTTTCATGGGGGCAATATTCACAGATGGCGTCATCTTTGATCAAGTTTCCAAGGTACTCCTGGACATGAGTTTGAAGGAGCCACTAGTTATTATTGAAGGTCTATTCAACCTTCATATAGAGCATAATCCAGGCATCGCATTCAGTATCAACTTGCCATACTATCTCTTGTTATTTCTAAATATTGTCCTTTTTGGCGGAATCGTTTTCTACCTACTTAAAAACCTAAATTTAAAGCGCTTCCTCAGTATTTTTACAATTGCTCTCCTCAGTGCAGGCGCAATGGGCAACCTAATAGACAGAATCAGGCTAGGTTACGTCATTGATTTTATCTCAGTAGGTAGCTTTCCTGTCTTCAATTTGGCAGACAGTTTTATTACTATTGCCATCTTCCTTCTATTATTATTTTATGATAGAATAAGAAGACCAAATTGAAAATTATGCAAGAAAACAACCAAAACCAAAATCAAAATCCGGTTCAACCAGTTGCACAAGAGCAGCAGCCAGTTCAGGCTGCAGCGCCTATAGTTGAACAACCCCAAGCGTATTTAGCCCCAGCTCCAGAGCAACAAGCAGGGCAGCAACCCGAACAGGAAGGATACGGTCCAAGACAACTTTCACTATTCACTCTCTTCGCCAAAACCTTTTTAGGGCTTTGCGGAGGAGCTTTTGGTTCTCTAATTCTATTGATAATCTTTTTGGCAGCGGCCTCAATTTTGCAGCCAGTTTTAAGCCCTGCAGACGCAACAACAGATCAAGTAAATCCAATTTTTATCGTCATTCTTATGGCGATGATTTTCCTTACGTCGCTTCTTTCCAGTATGCTCGCGCCATGGCTTCTCTCCTACACAGAAAAGCTTCGATATCCCCGAATGGTTACGGCGGTATATCAGATTTTTATTCTGAACTTAATCATTTTCGCATTCACCGCACCAATCTATCTCAGCACTTCCACATCCAGCCTTGAATTTACTGCATATGCAGCAGGACTGCAGATCTTAATGGTCTGTCTTTCAAGTGCATTGATTATGGAAATCCTTAATGACGACAAATATCCACTATTAGGTGTATATACAAGCGTAATTGGCGTGTTAGTGGCCACCGCAGTTAATCTCTTCCTATTCCAATTATTCCAAAACGCTACAGTACTGTTATTTGCAGCCTTGCCTATTACATGGGCCTCCATCGGCTTCTTCCAAGCCACTTTGGCAATGATTTATTATTGGTATTACATCAACTGGGGCAACGACTTCCTTGCTTCCGCAACAAGCTACGGCAACGAATACGCCGAAGTTAGCGAAGAAGAACAACAGGAGGAAATAGAAAAAGCCCTCCCCGAAGATTCAGACGGACAGGACTTTTTCAAAAGCTAATTTCAATAAAGAACCAGCTCATTCAAAGCCGGAAGGTTATTTCTTCATGTTCTCAGCAATCTTTGGCATAGTTTCTACTGCACGTAGAACCTCCAAAGGTATCATCCACACAGTTGTGTTAGATTGATCAGAAGACAGGTCATTTACAGCTTGAAGAGTTCTTAGATGCAAAGCTCCAGGAGATTGTCCCATCATATTTGCAGCCTCTGAAATGCTCTTTGCAGCAATTACTTCGCCTTCAGCTCGGATAATTGATGCTTTTCTCTCTCTTTCAGCCTCAGCTACTTTTGCAAGAGTTCTCTTAAGGTCCTGGGGAATAATAATATCTTTTAAATCGACATTATTTACCTTAATTCCCCAAGGATCAGTAGCCTCATCAACAGCGGTCTGAATTCTTTCAGAAATTGCACTTCTATCACGAAGCAATTCCTCCAATGTCACCTCACCAACCATGTTTCTCATGGTAATTTGAGCCAACTGACTAACCGCATAGTAGAAGTTCTCAACCTCCAAAATTGCCTTCTCAGGGTTCATTACCTTGTAGTAGATAACAGCGTTAATACCCGCTGGGATATTGTCTTTCGTAATAGCCTCCTGCTCAGGGACATCAACCGTTTTAATACGGATATCCACTTTTTGCATAGACTGAAAGATTGGGATTATAATCGTCCACCCTGGCTTACGAGTGGATGAATACTTACCCATAGTCAGAACAATTCCTCTCTGATACTGATTTACCTGTCGTACAAAAGAGAGAATTACAATTATTCCGACTATTATCAGAAAAATTTCCATAAATGTGAAAGTTATTGAATAGTCGCTCACGATTATTCACTTAATTAAAGGCTTTTCCAAATAGTTGTGGTTGATGATTCGGCGCTTTTTTGGTATAATTTACTGATAATTTGAACTCTCTGATATGTCAATTCTAAACCAAATTCTGGGTATACCGGCAGCCATAGCGCAAGTATCATCAACTGCTGCTGGTAAAGTAGCGTCTGAAACCAATGATGAGTTTGGAAAAATAGTGTCAAATTTCTTCGCACAAATTCCACTTTGGATAGCCGCAATTGTTGTTGCGCTTCTCAGTTATGTACTAGCGATTATTGTACGTCGGTCAATTGAAAATAAACTTTCCCAACAAGGCGTGGATGAAGAGCACAAGGAAGTAAGAATTGTCGCAGGCAGGGGATCATTTTTTATAGTCATAACGATTGGCTTTACCACCGCCCTCAGTATAGTAGGCATAGACCTGGCACCAATTGTTGCTGCCGGTGCCTTCGGACTTGGTTTTGCGCTCAAGGACATCATCATGAACTCCGTATCAGGGATGTTTATCCTAGCATCTCGCCATTACACCATTGGGGACGTCATAAAAATAAAAAGTGTAGTAGGGAAAATTGAGGATATTCAAACAAGGGCCACAATAATCCGCGCATTCGATGGAACCAGAGTCATAGTTCCAAACGCTTTCCTATTTAAAAACATTGTAATAAGCAAAACATCAAACCCTTTTCGAAAACTCAGCTTCAAAATGTCAGTTGATTATGGAGCCGATCTGAAACAAGTAATGGAGCTATGTACACTAGTGGTAAGCACTATTCCATGGGTATTAAAAAAGCCAAAACCAAGTGTTTTCCTAGGCGCGTGGGGAAAGTACGCAATCAGTTTTAAAGTGAATGTCTGGATCGATTCAAAAGGAGGCAAACTCATTAAGACTAAGAACGCTGTAATCCTCGAGCTATCTAAGGCCTTTGCAGAGGCCGGAATTAAGATACCATATCCAATTCAAACATTGCACTTGGACCAGGCCGATGAAGAAGAAATTTCAAAAGATGAAATAACGCAGAGAGTGACAAAAATGAAAGAAGACATGAAAAACAAAAACATTGATAAAAGCACAATGGTTCTTTCTCCTTCTGCTGCTGCAGGAATTGAAAAAGCAAAGGAAGCGGCTCCCAAAAAACCTGCCCCAACCCCACTCCCAACCGCAATTGATACAACTCCAAATAGCCCAGGACAGAATTGGTTGGAAGATGCCTTAACAACACAGGTTGGAAAGAAAAAGGCTGAGCCTGAACCTCCAGTCCAAACAGTCCAGCCCGAGACACAACCTACAGCACCCCAAACAAGCACAACAGTAGCAACGCCGACTCCACAAGAGCCCACCGCTTTTGAATTACCTGCTGCCGCTCAAACACCATCAGCTCCAGCACAAGAACCAGTTCCAACACCAGCAGTCACCCCAGTCGTCCCTGCAAATCCGGCTCCAGAACAACCAGCAGCGACTTCATAAAGCCATACTATCAAACAACTTCCAACTCTCATCCAGAAGTTTTTTTTGCAATACTACATATAGGTTGTACTATTCGCTCGAAAGATTAATTAATAAAAATGCACAATCACAACCTAAAGCTTTTTTCTGGTTCATCTCATCCTGAACTAGCAGCAGAAATTGCGAAGGAAATGGATGGTGAGGTAGATGAATTAAGTAGCGAAAGGTTTGCAGATGGGAGCTTTGACATACAAATAGGTCACAGTGTAAGGGGGACAAGAGCCTTTGTGGTTCAAACCATGCGAAGGGGAGAGCACATGGCAGAGGACATACTTGAACTCCAATTAATTGTTGACGCATTAAAGAGGTCACATGCAGAGAAGGTATATGCTGTAATACCTTATTTGGCATATTCAAGATCAGATGCACTCGCACAAGGAGAAGTTCGAAAACCATTAGGTGCAAAAGTCATAATTCGTGCGATAGAGGCAAGCGGAGCGGACCAAATAATCATGACTGATTTACACGCACGGCAGATACAGGGGTTCTGTGAGGAGGAAAGTGACCATCTGCATTTAACCGACCCTATTATAACGGACATTAATGAACAAATACGACAGATGGATGGTGTGAGCTTTGAGGACGTAGTATTGGTAGCACCTGACACAGGTGCCGCAAAATCAACAGGATATAGAGCTGACCAAATTGGGCCAGAAGGAATTGATTTAGCAATAATCAACAAAAAACGCCCGAGACGAAATGTAAGTGAAGTGACACATGTGGTAGGAGATGTGGAGGGGATGGTCTGCATAGTTATTGATGATATCATTGATACTGCTGGCACGGTATGTAGCGCTAAAAAAGCCCTTATTGAGCAAGGAGCAGACCCAAGGGTCCTATTATATGGTTCTCATGCAGTTTTATCTCCTCCTGCAATTGGACGACTCATAGAGGCTGATTTTACGGAAGTAGTGGTAACAAATAGCCTTCCCTTAGAAATCTCAAAGGAAGACATGGAAAAAATTCCAATTCGTGTAATTTCGATTGCCCCAATGCTGGCAGAGGCAATAAGAAATATTAGAGATGGACGATCAGTATCTAAGGTCTCTCCAAATTCTTCTAATCATTTTTAATGCTTCTTATGCGGATTCCCCTTAAACAAATACTTAATCTGATATTTCAGTGAGTCTTTTACATGCTGCCGTAATGTCCACTTCCTGAAAAAATCCAAAAAGCCACCTGCACTCACTCGTCTTCCGTCAGCACGAACCTCTACTTCGGGATAATAAACTACTTCTTTGCCGCTTTTCCAACATTTGAAACAAAGGTCCGGATCAGACATAAAAACAAAATACATTTTATCCAGCCCCCCCAATTCATCCCAAACCGATCTACGCATAGCCCAAAAAGAGGATTGTAACCAATCTACTGTTTGCGTTTTATCATAGTCCAGATGCTGCATTTCGTCATATGCGACAGCTTTTTTTATTAAGGGAAGTTTACGCAAAAAAGTCCTTCTCGCGACCTGCAAAAAAATATTTGGATAAGCACGAACAGTCATCGCAACTCCACCAGTATCATCATTTATCTGCTTTGGTCCAACAATTCCAATCTGTTGATTTTTTTCTAAATAGTCGACCAATTTCTGTAGAGTTTTTGTATCATCCAAAATAATATCAGGATTTACAATCAATAAATACTCACCACTTGCCATATCAGCCCCTTGATTATTCCCCCGAATATATCCAACATTCTTTTCATTAATTTGAATATGCACATTGTCAAATTTCCGCAGAGAGTTATACTTTGCGGCATTTTCTTTCTTACAAGAATTATCAACAATTATCACTTCAAAATCAAAATTCGTAACCTGTTTTTGAATGCTCTCTACATTCTCACAAACACGTTTGCTTTTCAGAAAATCAAGAATGACTATTGAAGCTTTGATATTGTCTTTTTTCATATGGTATATGGAGACTCCAGGATTATAACAAACTAACAAACAAATTACGAATACTCACTGCCCTAAGACGTCATCCCGGACTTGATCCGGGATCCATCCTCAACTTTAGAACAGATAAATCCATCCCAAAAAAA
>SWBX01006697.1_pt1 | contig 41652 bp, 43 predicted proteins | sample 4693051 | NCBI WGS metagenome assembly SWBX01 (sample SAMN10267272, study PRJNA491770) | bioreactor metagenome | isolation source: DHS bioreactor inoculated with marine | place: Japan: Omine Ridge, Nankai Trough | reverse complement strand
TCGGCTGTGGTGACTGCAGTATCATGGATACGCTTTGCTTCGTTATAGGCAGGTAATACAAGTGAGATCTCCGGGGTAATAGCTGATTCTCCTGCTGTTTTTATTGTATATAGTTGGATTTAGTTGAGTAATATAGGCATCACTGATAGGCATCACTGATTAATAGGTATCACTAATTGGGTTATGGATATTATAATCTTTTATCCGGATGTGCAGGACTGTGTAGTCCGGGATGTTCAGGACCGCCATTTTTCGACTTTCCTGTACCCATCATCACCGGCCAGGTGCTGTACCAGGGGCCGTATCTCATCACTGAACCAGCCCTGCTTGATGTACTGTGGATAGATGGGGAGACGTTCCCTGAGGATGACATCCCTGCCCACTTTTTGCTCAAGCTGCTCCACTGCCGGCCATTCATGTTCTGGATTGATGTGATCGATGGTCACAGGTGATATACCACCCAGATCAGTCGCTCCGTGTTCGACAAGCATCCCCGGCGAGATGAGGTTGGGCGGTACCTGTACAGCCACATCATCAGGAAGTATCTCCCTTGCCAGTTCAACTGTCCTGATCATCTCATCAATGGATGGGGGCGGGTGATGTTCCATTACCGTACCCGGTTTGGGCGTGAAGTTCTGGATAATGACCTCCTGGATGTGTCCGTATTTCCGGTGCAGGCGGGCAATCAATTCAAGGGATGCGATACGGTCATCTCCTGTTTCGCCGATACCTACCAGCAGCCCTGTGGTAAAAGGTATTTTCAATTTGCCAGCATTTGCAATACACTCTATCCTCTTCTCCGGTACCTTGCCCGGACTGTCCTCATGGGCTTGCAAATGAGCAGTGGTCTCAAGCATCAACCCCATACTGGCATTTAGTGGTTTGAGCAGTGAAAGTTCGTCATATGTCAGTACGCCGGGGTTGCAGTGGGGCAATAGTCCCATTTTAATAGCCATGCGGCACAGGTCGAGCAGGTAATCCAGGGTGCGGTCATACCCGATAGCCTTAAGCCGCATCAAATATCCTGCATCCTCATCAGGCTGCTCACCAAAAGTGAACAGGGCTTCGGTACAGCCGCTCTGAACACCCTTTCCAAGTATTTCCTCTATTTGGGCAGGCTGCATAATATATGCCTGCGCTTCGTCCGGGCTGCGCCTGAACCCGCAGTAGCCGCAATGGTTCCGGCACATGTTGGTAACTGGGATAAATACATTCTTAGAATACGTGACCACATGCGATTGTTGTGTTTCCAAAAGTTACCACCTGAAAAAGATTGATATTTTGATACTATCTGACAAATTTTTCACGAAACTCCTTTATCTGTTCCACATTACCAAGTACAGCCAGGGTCATATCCTCCTTTATCACAGTTTTGGGGTCTATCTCTGAGCTGGCCTTATCTCCTGTATCAATCCCGATCACATTGCAGCCAATGGTGTTGAGCAGGTCAAGTTCGGCCAGGGTCTTACCAACCAGTAGCGAAGACGAACTGATGGTATATTTCTCTATCTCAATGCCCTCGTACATCATTATTGTCTCTTCCCTTAGTGGATGGTTATGGGGCAACAGCGCGATCCGTCCCAGTATCTGGCCTGCGATTATCGAGAGCGATGCAACATAATCGGCACCTGCTTTGTACATCTTGTCAATGGAATGGACTTCATTTGCCATGGCCAGAATAACACTATTGGGGTTAAGCTTACGCGTCACCAGAATGGCAAAAATAATATCGGAATCGGATCCAAGGGTCATAATAACGGTGGAAGCTCGTTCTACAGCCACTTTCTTCAGGATGGACTCAGATGCAGCATTCCCTGTCAGGCGGGTGAACTCCACATCCTTGAACACCTCTTCATCAGAGTCTACTACAACAAAAAGCACACCTGCCGAAGTCAGGCGTTTTACAACTCTATGTCCCACTTCACCATATCCCAGCACAATGATGTGGTTATCAATAAAATTCACTGTTTCATGCATTATTATCCCATTTATGTTTAATTGTAAGTTGTTTGTGCTTAATGTGTAAGTTGTTTGAACTTCCTCAACTGTTCCTTATTGCCAACTACCAGCAATATGGAATTTCTCTTTATTACATCATATGACCTGGGGTTCAGGGACAGTTCGCCTCCCTTCCATATCCCTACAATATTGGCACCTGTCAAATCCCTAATCCTGGATTCTTTAAGACTCTTATTCAGCAGACTGCTGCCCGGGTATATGGGAAACTCTGTAATCTCAAGGTCATTCATGAAAGCGGTACTGTTGATAATCCTGTCTATCAGGGGTGCTACGGCCTTGCGTCCAATGAACGAGCCAAGCAATGATTTCGGCGATATCACTCTGTTGGCACCAGCATATTTCAAATAATCAGAATTGCTTTTATCATTTACGATTGCCAGGATCTCTATGTTACAGGATTCCTTTGCTGTCAGTATAATACTGGCATTCTTTTCATCATTCTGGTTAGCTATGAGCAACCTGGCCCTGCATATTCCTGCACCGTCCAGTACATCCTTTTTACCGGGGTCACCAAAAATACATTCTATGCCGTCATTTAAAAGCGACCGTATCTCCCCTTCATCGTCGTCCACTACAATGAAAGACATGTTGTGGTCTTCCAGTTCGTTCACCAGTGATTCGACCATTGTGTTGTAGCCGCATATAATGATGTGGTTTTCAAGTTTTTTTGGAGCCCTGGTAGGCAGTTCTCCCCTTATTTGTTTCTCGATCATCGGCATAACCACAAATGGGAAGAGCAGTGCAAAAAACAGTACAACTCCGGATAATGACACAACTATACTGAATATCATTCCAACCGGTGAAGTCATGACCACATCCCCATAGCCAACCGTGGTCATGGTGCAGATCACAAAATATACACACTCAATTAAGCTGAGCGATTCCCCCTCAAAATTTAATTTGATGAATTTTGTAATATATATATACAACAAAACCATCATTAAAAATAGGAGAATATAATTGTATATGCTCCAGCCCGATTTTTTTATGATCATACAGATTCATCACACGAATTGGTATCTAGGAAGATAAATATTATTTATTGTTTTGCAGTGAACATTTCAATAAGTTTAATGTACTGCCCTGTACTATGAGCAATGATGCTCGTATTATCCGGTGGGACAGGAACACCAAAACTCCTGGGCGGTCTTCGGCAGCTTGTACCTGATGAAGATATTACTGTTGTGGTTAACACAGCAGAGGACCTGTGGGTTTCGGGTAACCTGGTGTGCCCGGATATTGATACTGTAATTTACCTTTTTGCCGGTCTGCTGGATACGGACAAATGGTGGGGTATCGCACAGGATACGTACCTTACCCATGAAGCTCTGGCCTTGGCCGGACACGATGAGGTGTTGAGGCTGGGGGATAGGGACAGGGGCACTCATATCATGCGCTCGGAATTTATCAAGCAGGGTGCTTCCCTGACAGAGGCTGTGGGCAGGACCGCACGTATGCTGGGGGCAGGGGCAAATATCCTGCCCATGTGTGATGAACCGGTATCGTCTATGATTACTACTGATGGCGGTAAAGTGCATTTCCAGGATTTTTGGGTGGGGCAGCGGGGCAAACCCGGAGTGCTGGGTGTGGAGTACCAGGGAGCAGAGAATACTACTATTACAGATGCTATCCGGCAGGCGGTGGAGCGGGAGGATAATATCATTATCGGCCCCAGCAATCCCATAACAAGTATAGGGCCAATACTTGCAGTGAAGGGTATGATCGAACTTATAGGCAGCAAACATGTGGTGGCGCTCAGTCCCATTATCGGGTGCGAGCCTGTGAGCGGGCCTGCTGGCAAGTTGATGAGCGCCTGTGGGTGTGAGGTGTCGTCCAGGGGTGTGGCGCAGTGCTATGAGGAGCTGCTGGATGTGTTTTTGGTGGATGAGCGTGACGGGCTGGGGCTGCGGGATGTGGGGGATATGGATGTGGCTGTGGTGAGTGCGGATACTATGATGACCTCGCCTGGGAAGAGTAAGGCGCTGGCGGGAGTGGTGATGGGGCAGTTGGTGTAGTCACAGGCTGCCGGGCTGGAAAGGGCTGAGCATCTGGAATGATGTTCATGTTAGCAGGTGCAAAGGCAAGTAAAAGTGATACCTAAGCCGTGAATATCAACAGGAACATCCACACAGGAATGCACAGGATATCCCCCCTCATCTCAAACAGGTTCCTGGTAACCACCATCCCGAAATCCAGACCCTGTGCCTTCATGAAATAGTGCAGGTGCTTCAGGTCATGCTCATAGATATTGTTCTGGTATTTCACTTCTACCGGCAAGATCTTCCCGTCAACGTCAAGCACAATATCCACTTCATGCTTTTGCTTATCAGTAAAATATGAGATATTCCTGATATCGAAAAATCTCCTGAACTCCTTTGTAGTCAGCAGGTTGGAATTCACTACCGATTCTACCAATAGCCCAGCATTTTCATCCATTAAGCTGCGATTCTTGAGCAAAGCATTCCGTAATCCTGAATCGATCACAAAGAATTTCCGGTTGGAACGCATTTGTTTTTTCACGTTCTTTGAGAAAAGAGGTAAACTTCCTATCAAATGCATGGATTCCAGGTAATCGATCATGTTTATGAGCGTATCTGTGCTGATGGAGAGTGCCTGTGCTATCCGGTTATATGATGCGGTCTGGCAGTTGTTCTGGGCAATGTAGGTGAGTATCTTTTCAAGATACTGGGGGTGCTTTATCTGGTACAGTACAGCAATATCGCGGTATATGGTCTTTTCAACCACGTCGGCAATAAGTATGTCCTGCCACAGCCGTATGTCTTTTGCAGGATGGTATTCAGGATAGCCGCCTGATAGGAGATATTCGTTGAAATACAGTACCAGTTCGTTCTGGAATTTTGTGAGTTCGAATTTGTCCCTGTTTACATCAATTTTAAAAATATCTTTGCTGCTATAGGGTTTTAGCAACTCGGTCCTGCCTTTGAATTTGATGAATTCCTTGAAGTTAAGGGGTAGTACCTTTATCTCAGAAATCCTGCCCACAAGTGATTCCCTTGAGTATTTTAATAGATGTGTGGCGCTTGAACTGGATATTATGAATTTGATGTTGTATTTCAGGTCAAAATATCTTTTTAACCACAGGTTCCAGTCGGCCAGGAAATGTATCTCGTCGATAAAGATGTATAACTTTTCAACATCCCGTATTGGCTTTTTGACAATCTTTTCGAGATATTCGTCTATTATGGTCTTCAGGGGGTCGTCCATCATCTTGACCAGGGGGTCGTCCATTGATGCGAACAGGATATGCTCTTTTTTTGTGCCTGTGTCCAGAAGATGGTCTATCAACTGGTATATGAGCGTGGTCTTCCCAACCCGCCGCGGCCCTATGACGGCTGTGATGCGTTCGCTTTCAAGGAGCTCTACCAGTCCATTGAATTCGTCCCTGTGGAGTTTTTGGAGTAATACGGGATTAACGCTTCCGCTGGTCCACCATTCGTTTACTTCCTGAAGGTAATGCAGCGGCTCCATGGGAGGTAGGTTGGGTTGTGAGTGCTTATAGGTTTCTAGTGGAATCGATGAAAAGACGGAATTTTGTCGAGTCTACTGGATGAATTGGTTTTTGTTGAGGGGGGAGGGATGTAGAGGAGATGGGATCGTCACGATATAGAGGTTGTCCAATAATTCAAAATCTCAAGAAAAAGGAGATCGATTAGAGCTTTAAATCGAAAAAATCAAAGATTTGAAAAAAACCCGACCTGAAAAAAAGAACATTGTTATTTATTTAACGAACAATGGGTTTTAATATAAATGTTGCTGGTTAAAATAGAAATATCCATTTTAACCACCTTTGTTTCATTTTCTTTCGTATATATGTCATCCAACACACTTTTAATGCCTTAAGTGTGTGTCCTTTTCGGATTAATATCTCTTGGGTTTATGTTTTTGGTAGCATTCTCTGCAGTACACCGGTCTATCTTGACTGGGTACAAAAGGAACTTCAGTTTCTTCACCACAGTCTGCGCAAGTTGCTTTATGCATCTCTCGTGGACCGCGATCTCTGAAACCGCCGCCACCTCTTCTATCGTCGCTCATATTTTTATTTCCTCTATTATTTTTGGAAGTCTAAGCAAGGCCACGGATACGTGCTATTTCAATTTATTCAATTGATCCCTCACTATAATTCCCAATTAACCTAAAATAAGCCCAAATAGATGAGAAATCCCACTCTATAAGTAATCAAATAAGCTAACTGTTATTATACCAGTATCATTTATTTATACTTAAACTCTTGCTCATCGGCAGTATCAAAATTTAATTCCTGCAAGCAGTTGATAATCGCAAGGTATGCTGCGCCTGACTGGTTGATTTCGATAATCAAGGCATAGCGTCACAGATATACTGAACTGATCAATTTCTATTTCGGGCATCGGTGAGGGAACGGTTCTACCTCACATTTGGGAACTGTCACAAGCAGTCGTTGATCTTCATTTCATAAATGAATGTGACTTCCTGTTTGACGGTGGACCAGAAAACCAGACTTGGTAAGAACTTTAATAACATCCTTCGCCGAGAGGACTGGTAGTTTGGGCATATTTTTCTACCTCAATATCTAAGAATGATATTTTTTGATCCTTCGGGGCGAGTTCCATGAGGATTTGGTAATGTTCTTCAAGTCCTTTTTTTAAGTTTGCAAGCGCTTCCTCTTCAGTCAGTCCCTGGTCCGCTACATTTGTTACCAGGTCTGCGGCTACGAAAAATTTTCCTTCTTTATGAATCTGGATTATGGTTTTCATGTGTATATCTTTGTAAGGGGGAAGATATAAAGTTTACACCACTCTTTCATCTCTCATATTGCTGATTTACTGGCCCCGGACCAGATGTAACGAAGCCTGAACAAACCGGTTCTGACCACCACACCCCGCCTCACCTTCAAATATTCGATAACAGCGCCAGCCCCTTATCTGTTAGTCTCACCATATCGCCCAAGCCATCTAGGCAACGGCATGTAGCATCCCGCCAACCGCCGACATGTACACCGTCCTGCTAAACCAAAAGGCGACCACCAGTCCCGGGTGATAATACCGGGCAGGCCCCATGCCCACCGCACAGTCTGTGATTACTATGACTCAAGTGGCGATACAATGAAAGAAGTCGAGGGTGCAGTCTGCAGACTGGCCGGAGAATACGAAATCATCATGATGCCGATACCATGATGACCTCGCCAAGGAAGAGTGCTGTGCTGGCGGGAGTGGTGATGAGATCGGTCAACGACCCTGGATTTCGCCAACACTCAAATCCAGAGCATCTCGATGATGCTCGTAAATTTTGTCTTAAAAGTTCGTACCAATTTTTAACCGTCAGTTGATTGATGGGAAATAATAACGTTAGAATGTAATTAAAATAATGAAATGATAACATAATAACGTAATTAGATTTAAATAGTCATAGTACCTATATGGTAATTATGACATCAATAGGCACTTTGGAACAGTTTAATCCGTGGTGGAAAACAGGAAATGTAAAGGATTCCTGGCTTAAACCATTCAAAAGGCACATATATTCTGATATTGAAAAATATACCGATAAAAGACAGGTAATTCTCATATGGGGGTTAAGGAGAACAGGAAAAACAACAATCATGTTCCAGCTTATACAGGACCTACTCACCTATGCCGATAATAAACATATATTCTATTTCTCTTTCGATGAGATTGTGTTTGATTTCAAAGAGATTCTTGAAAGCTATCAACAAACCGTTTTAGGCAGCAGTTTTGATGATGCAGAAGGGAAGATATACATTTTCCTTGACGAAATACAAAAAGTGGACGATTGGGAGAACAAGATAAAGGTTTACTATGACCTTTATCCTAACATAAAATTCTTTATCTCGGGTTCCGCATCCGTGAGCCTAAGAAGAAAATCAACAGAAAGCCTTGCAGGAAGAATAATGGATTTTCAGATGAAGCTACTCTCATTTGAGGAATTTATCGAGATGAATGGCAGGGATATGAAAAAGATTCGGGAAAAACCTGACCTGTGGAAAAGGGAATTGATCCCCCTTTTTTATCGATATCTTAAATACGGAATGTTTCCTGAACTTTGTGCTGAAAACGATGAGGATTTCGCAAGGAAATATATATTGAACAATGTCATTGAAAGGGTCATATATAAAGACCTGCCAGAAGAATTCGAGATAAAGGATGTTGAGCTGCTTAAGACTCTTGTATATATAATCTGTAAAAAACCTGGCATGATCGTTAACTATAGGGAGATTGGCAAGGACCTTGGAAAAGACCAGAGAACTATTGCTAATTATTTTGAGTATCTCGAGTTCGGGCTTCTAATAAAGTATGTTTTCAATTACAGGGGCAGTCCTATTGCAAGTAGGAGAAAAATGAAAAAAGCTTATCTCTATACACCAAACCTTGCATTTGCATTCAACCAGGATATAGATTCGATCCTGCCATATATGCTTGAAAACATTGTAGCATCGCATACCGATGCAAGATTTTTCTATAGGAACAGTTTTGAGATTGATTTTATAATCCCTGATAATGACAAACAGGATATAATTGAAGTGAAAAAAAGCAGGAAATCTATTAAACAGGTAAAGAAGTATCAAGAGAAATTTGGTGATAAGGTTGGGAGATCAATGATTGTGACACTGGAAGAGGAAGGTACAGTGGATAATATACCTGTAACCCCTGCCTGGAAATTTCTTCTGGATACTGCATTTTTGTAGTTTTTGGAGATGTCAAAAGGTATCGGGTTCATGAAACATAATACTTTTATCAGCGTTACCGCAATTATTTCGAGTATGGATTAGCCGATGTTCAGTCACGGACCCCGGACCAGAGGTCTGAATGCATCTGGACGATGCTCGACTTTTAATTATCTTCTGGAATGGTTTGAAAAACCATTTATCCAGAATAAATCAAAAAATCATGATTAAAAGCCCGATAATATAAATTATCAACCCTGCAACCCATAGAAACAACATTACTTTCCAGAACCATCTCCACTTCTCAGGAAAACTGAACATGGACTGTTCTATATCTTCACTGTATCCGTGCAAAGCTTCCCTTATATCCCTGACATCATCGGGGGCATCAACTTCGATTATGAAACTTCCCTGGTATCCACATTCCCTGCAAACGTACATCTGGCCCGTATGTACTGCGGGAAATATATGGCCGCTGCTGATACCAGCGTATTCGGTTTTCCCACCGCAGAACGGACAAATCTGAAACCCCTGCATGGGTTTTATTTTAGTGCAATCATTAATGGACATAATCTCTTTAACACCACATATATCGGGTCAACTTTTGATAGTAAATACTAATAAAAAGTCTCCACTTTCATCTGTCATATTGTTGAGTTACTAGCCCCGGACCAGATGTAACGAAGCCTGTACAAACCAGTTCAAACCACCACACTCCGCCCCCCTTCAAATATTCGCCAGCAGCCCCAGCCCCTTATCTGTCAGCCGAACCATATCTCCCTCTACGGTCGCATACTCCCCATTCTTAAGAAAATCCAAGTGGTAGTCCACCTGCGACCTGTTGGCTCCCGCTTCCTTCACCACATCAGGCAGCGACTTCCCGAAGGCACCGATAGACACGATGATCCGCCTTCGCACCGGATTTCCCAGCGCCTTGAACATCATGTCATGGTCGCCCATCTTTACCTCACGGGCCGTAGGGCCTCGCATCATCATGTCTTCCAGTTCGTCATCGTCAATATCCGATACCATAAACTTAAACCCTGAAATGAACATTTCAGTTAATCAGGCATAAACCTTACCTGCCCGTCTTGAGACAAGGTGGGGCTAAAAAATTGGTGTGGCGGTGGATGAGCGGATGCAGGCATTTATTCAGGGGGAGATGGTGGGTCGAAGGGAGTAGAGAGAATAATTCTAACGAATTATAATAACTACAATTTTGAAAAATTAATTTGATATGGGTGGAAACTTTTTGATTATGTCGCTTTCATTGTAACCGCCGTATAGGTCTATGTCAACTGTTTCCCTTCCCTTGCCAAAGTTTGACATCATTTGAGCATTTTGATATATTGAAATATATTTGTAACCTTCAAAATCAGGGGATTGTTTTATATCTTCTAATGTGAATATTTCATCTGTCTGTGGTTCTACCAGGATAAATTTTTCATCTATGATACAATAGTTCATGGCGTGATTGTATCGTGTTCCTATTCCTACTGCCATCGTATCTCGAATTGATATTGCTCCCATATCGATGTCGTATTCTTTTGCGTTTTGAGCCAGGTCTCTTGAAAAGCCGCTGTATGTATAGTAATCAAGACTCCTCTGTTGGTCATCGTTTAAAATCCCGTCATTAACTTTATCCACTTTTAAGAAATCAATTAGTTGTTGCATTTCCGGTGAATATTGTGGTTCTGGTGTATATTCGGTGTTATGTGTATTTTCGGTGTCATGAATGTTTCTGGTGGTACGTGTAATTTCAAGTTCTTGTGGATAATCTTCTCCGATACAACCGGTTCCGGGAAGAATCAATAATATGCACAATATGTGTATTATCACTATTTTTATTTCCATAATATTACTGCCTGAAATTATTATTGTGATGGGTTCGGTGATTTTATATTTATTTTTTTAAAACCACTGCCCTGCTTAAGATCATCCTTGGTCTTTTTACCTGAGTAAATCCTATGGCATCTGCCCGGTTCACAGTTTCTTCAAATGCTTTCTTTGAAACATGGAATGCCGGCTCTATTATAAAAAAAGTTCCATCAGGTTTTAGTATTGAGTACATTTCTTTTAAGAACTTATCCTGATCAGGGACCTCATGAACCATATAAAAAGCCAGAACAAGATCAACCTTTGTTGAAATACCTATTCTGTCCTCTTCACATTTATGCAGGTCAATTATATTTTCAATCTTTGTTCCTTCGATCTTATTCTTAATTTTATCAAGCATTCCCTGCTGCAGGTCTGCAGCGATCACTTTGCCTGATGCACCGACCATATCAGCTATCTCGACTGAAAAAAACCCGGGACCGCATCCTACATCTAAGACAGTCATACCTTCCTTGACATAATCTTTTAAGATCTTCTTTGGATTCTGGACCAATTTTCTGAAAAAATTGTCAAGGCCCTTAGCACTTTCAACAGGGCATACATGCTTATTGTTATCCTCCATATTACTCACTTTCCGCAGGTAAATGAATGTGCTTATTATTTTTCTTGATAGCGCTTTTTTAAAAATTAATAATATTAATGAGACTGTCGTTTTAATCCTGAATTTTCATGCACTAAAGTTCCATTCATTGTATGTTTCCATATAGAAATAATTATACTTGCCCGCATTCCAAAAAAATAGCTGAATATGTTGCAATTATTTCTCAAATGCGATTTTATTTACCAATATCTTCAAACTAAAGATCATGGTTCTTTTCAATAAATTTTGTCATCATAGTTATACATTCATTATTGTCAAGGTTAATTATTTCAACTTCATGCTGTTTCATAAATTCTTCAGAGCCTTCAAATGTCCTGGATTCCCCCACAATCACTTTATTGATCCCGAACTGGACAACTGCTCCCCCACACAGGTAACAGGGCATTAAAGTAGAATAAAGAACCGTGTCCTTATAACTACCAATTCTACCTGCATTTCTTAAACAATCAATCTCTGCATGCGCCATCGGGTCATTCTTCTGGACTCTCTGGTTATGACCTCGTCCTATGATTTTACCGTATTGCACAAGAACTGAACCAATCGGTATTCCGCCCTGAGCATAACTTTTTTTAGCCTCTTCGATTGCTGCTTCTAGAAATTCATTCATATTTTATCATCCAAATAAGAAATTATGGTGTGTAAACACCATCATTTTATTCCATAAATACCATTTTACCTTTTTCATTATAGAATTTGGTGCAAGCACTATTAAATCTCTATCATTTGGACGACCGGGTGCAATCTTATATTTGAGTTTGAGTTTTGTAGCCGATACTTATTCCCACCACTCACAATTGTTCTTTCAAATGACAGAGTTGCCAAATAAGTCGAAATGCAGGTTCAAGTAACTGCGAACGTCAGCAAGCAGTTTCTTGTACTCCCAACAATAGGTTATAATACTGTAACATATTATACTACTTTTAATATCTCAAACCGGAAGAGTTTGAAGGGGAAATCAATGATAACAAAAGTAGGAGTGGTCTCACGCTGCGATAAGCCCGGTGCTGTAGAAATAGCAAGGGATATTATTGAACATTTCAAAGAAAAGCTGGACATCTATGTTGACCCGGGTACTGCCAGTGAACTGGGCATTGAAGGCGTTCCTGTAGCCCGGATGCGCCAGCTTGGTGTGCAGATGGTGATAACCATCGGCGGGGACGGCACAGTGCTAAGAACAGTGCAGCACATGGATGACCCCCTGCCAGTTATTTCAATAAACTTAGGAACCCTTGGTTTTCTTGTGGATGTGGAAGCCGATGATGCACTCCAGACCATAGATTCAGTACTTTCTGGATTTGAAGTGGATGAAAGGTTCCGGATGGACATATGGATCAATGACATGAAACTTCCACCAGCTACTAACGAAGTGGTTATCATCACAGCCCACCCTGCCAAAATGCTTGCTTACAGGGTCTGGGTTGATGAACATGAACTTGAGGAACTGAGGGCTGACGGTTTGATCATAGCCACACCAACCGGTTCAACTGCTTATGCCATGAGTGCAGGTGGCCCCATCGTTGACCCAAAGGTAGATACAATAGTAGTTGTGCCCCTGGCACCGTTCAAGCTCTCATCCAGGCCGTGGGCCGTACCCGGCCAGAGTACTATTAAGGTGGAACTGCTGCTGCCTGACAAAGAAGCAGAAGTGGTGGTGGACGGGCAGTTCTCTAAGGTAATTTCTTCCAGTGATATAATCAGGATTAAAAAGGCTTCTACACCGGCCCGGTTCGTACGTATAAATACCGACGGTTTCTACGATAAAGTAAAAAGCAAATTACATTGAATAAAACATCTGGATTTAAGTCCTGGTATAACACAAGAAGGGGCAGGTAATAGCAATGATATTAGTGGTTTCAATCGGCGGGTCTGTGCTTACAAGCAATCTGGACCCTGAAAGGATCAGGAAATATGCCAGCAGTATACAAGCACTTGCAGAGGAACACACCACGTATATTGTCGTCGGTGGGGGCAGGATTGCCAGGGATTACATAACTGCTGCCAGGGACCTGGGTGCAAATGAAGTGGAATGCGACATTATCGGTATCGACATGACCCGCATTAATGCAAAACTACTCATCGCTGCACTTGACAACACCGCCTATCCTGTTCCCCTCACCAGCTACCAGGACGCCAGGAATGCGGCACTTACCGGCAGGGTTGTGGTGATGGGAGGCCTGATACCAGGACAGACAACTGATGCGGTATCGGCTGTACTGGCCGAATATGTGGGGGCTGACCTGCTCATCAATGCCACTTCAGTGGACGGGGTATATACTGCCGATCCCAACCTTGACAGCAAAGCAGAAAAGATCTCCTCAATGACACCTTCCCAGCTTGTTGATATTGTAATGAAGATAGACATGAGCGCAGGTTCCAACTCGCCCCTGGACCCGCTGGCAGCCAAGATCATCCAGCGGTGCGGGGTCAAGACCATTGTTATCGACGGCAGGGAGCCTGGGAACATCAATGAAGCTGCTGCCGGGCGCCATAACGGAACACTTATTTCCGTGAGCCCGGGCAGGTAACATGAGCCCCGGAATTGCGCCAGGTAAGATTGGTTTTTCCTGCAGGTCAGTTGTGGATGACCCGTTTGATTATGCCTTTGAACTTGAAGATATGGGTTTTTCAGGGTGGGAAATCGTCTGCGAGGGGAACCAGACCCTTCTCGGTGATAACCTGGAAAAAATATCAAACGTCATTGAGACGACCGGCCTTACCCTTACGATCCACCTTCCTTTCTCAGACCTTAACCTTGCAAGCCTGAATGAGAACATATGGGGCGAAACCATTCACCAGATGACGGAAATAATCGAATTGTCGGCACCTTTTTCACGCCTGGCAGTGGTACATCCGGGACATCTTTCACCTTTGGGTATGCAGATGCCTGACCTTGCATGGGACCGCAACATCCAGGGTCTGCAGAGGTTATGCGATTTTGCAGTTGAATATGATGTGACCATTGGTGTGGAGAATATGGTCAATATGGATTTTATCTTTGGCAGGCAGGCAGAGGAAATGCTGGGTATGATCGAGTCAGTTGACCGTGATAACCTGGGCCTGACCTTTGATGTGGGGCATGCCAATACCAATGCAAGGGTAGATGAATTCCTTGATAAATGTCTTGACAAGGTTGTACATGTGCACCTGCATGATAACCATGGTAAAAAAGATGAGCATCTGCCTGCCGGACAGGGGACTGTTGACTGGAAAAAAGTGTTCAATGCGATTCAACATCTTGATGTAAGGTTCATACTTGAATCACGGTCCATAGAGGAGGGAAAGGCAAGTCTTGGGTATATTACAGGTGATTGAAATTACGGGTGAAATTACAGGCAATTGAAACGACACTGTATCATTTTCCAGACACGATTTACACGGATTGACGCTGATTTGATGTTCATTTTCTGAACTGGTTTACTGTACACGATTCGCGCACGTGTGCCAGATATCCAAGTACAGTTTTGTTACTATCCTTTACCCGCATCTGAGTACGGAGGATGTATCCCGGTCCCGACGGTTCAACTGTCAGTCCCTTCCCTCCACAGGCATTACCCTGCTTCGACGGTACTATGAACTGATTCGACTCCCAATCTTCCAAGATCATCAGTATTTCGGCGCTTATAACCTTCACTTCCGTTGCAGCCTGGTATCCCATACCCCCAGCTTCACATCAGTCTGTCGCAGTGTTTGAATGGGATGGGCGCGCTGGTTCTCGCTCGCAGTGGGAGAGCGAAAGGGGCGATGGCGGCAGGACTAAGACCTGTCTGCCACAAGGGAGTTTTAAAAAATCAAACCACCCGCTTCATCTAATTGCGAATTATTTAAATATTATTGTGTACACAATAATTGTTATGACAATAAAATCTGAATTCATTAACAGAAAAGATGAACTGAAGTATCTTGAAGAGGAGTACAATAAACAGGACTTCAGGTTCATTTCAGTTGTCGGGCGGCGGCGGCTTGGGAAAACAAGGCTCATTCAGGAATTCATAACAAACAGGTCAAACTACAATTACTTCCTTGTGCCTGAGCTTAACGATATGGATACCCGGCTTGAGCTTTCAGGAAAATTCCATGAAAGCTTCGGACTGAGCTTCATCGGGACACCATCATGGAACGAAATATTCGAAAAGCTCTTCGTGCACTCTCAGAACAGGCAGATGATAGTGATATTTGATGAATTCCAGAGGTTTTTTAATATCAACAAGGGCATTTATTCATTGTTGCAGGAATTCATAGACCGATATGCAAAAGATTCAAAAATGTTTCTGATAGTTTCAGGCTCATCAATAGGCATGATGCACAAGATATTCGATCATGCATCCCCCCTGTACGGGAGAAGGACCGGGCAGCTTTATTTCCAGCCGTTTAACTTTTTTGCATTAAAAGAGTGGTTTCCTTCGTTCCCCACGAACAGGCTTGTTGAGATATATGCGATATACGGCGGCACTCCGAAATACCTCGAAGACGTTGAGAGCAGGGACGTCATGGCAAACATTCAACGTATGCTGTCCAGAACAGGCATTCTCTACAACGAGCCCGAGATCCTGATAAAAACTGAGATATCAGACAGTTATAGCTACTTCAACATCTTAAAAAACATCTCAAAGGGTGTATCGAGATCGTCTGAAATTGCCGCTAGCTCCGGCTTAAAAACGACTTCGATCGAGTATTATCTTAATGTCCTGATCAACGATATGGATATCCTGAAAAAAGAGATCCCGGTTACAGAACAGGAAAAAAGCAAAAAAAGTATCTACCTGATAAAAGACAATTTCTTTAGATTCTGGTTCAGGTACATATACCCGAACTATTCCGAGCTTGAGATAGGAAACACTTCGCGTGTGATGGAAAAGATAACTGCGGAATTGAACACATTTACAGGTAGATCATTTGAAGATATAGCGCAGCAGTTTTTGATCGAACTGAACAGATCAAATAAACTTCCTTTTGTTTTTGGGAAGATCGGAAGGCAGTGGGGCAGGTTCAGGGGTGAGAAAGGGAAGAATACCTATGAAATCGATATTGTTGCTTTGAATGAAAATACAAAGGATATCCTGTTTTGTGAGTGCAAATGGGAGAATAAAAAGACGGATGCTGGTGTTTTAGAGGATCTGAAAAAGAAATCCGGATTAGTTAACTGGTATCCCGGGGAAAGAAAAGAATATTTTGCAGTGATATCAAAAGCTGGTTTTACGCGCAGGGCAGAGAAGTTTGCAGAGCAGGAGGGGTTTTTGTTGTTTGATCTGGGAGATTTTGAAAATATTGCGGATACAGACTTTTGAACAGAGCGCAAGTGCTTTGAAAAACGCTGAGTGTGCAGAGTAACCATGGTAAAAAAGACGAGCATCTACCTGCCGGACAGGGGACTGTTGACTGGAAAAAAGTGTGCCATGCGCTTCAACATCTTGATGTGAGGTTCATGCTTGAATCACGGTCTAAAGAGGAGGGAAAGACAAGTCTTGGGTATATTACAGGTGATTGAAATTCTCGTATATCCCCCTATTCCCATAGAGTGTGAAAAGTCTGGCTCTGTCGCTGCGAAATGTGTTTTTAAAATTTTCAAGTTCCTCGTTCCTGTTTACAAACATATCAAATCTCTCGTGTACTGTCAAGTAAGTTACTTTATTGTACTCCAGATGTTTAATCTTCAGGTTTCCTTGTGTACGGGTAAGTAACTTACTTGACTATACCCCGGAAAAAGTGCTATTTGTGATGTGAGAACTTACCACAATTATTCCATTGTCTCAAAAAAAAGTATATACTTGTTGTGATGATACTACCATTTTTTACCACATAACCGGATTATGGAACTATGCCGGTTGAACCAAGCATGTTATATATTTTTAATAAATAATATCTTTCTGATTCTTATGATCGAATATTGGGAGCCACTTATTGAGCGAATGCCAGTTGATGAACTAAAAGCCATCCAGGAAGAGAAACTTAAATCTCTTGTTCGTTATGTTTACAACCATTCTCCTTTCTACAAGAAACGCTTCGATGAAGCAGGGATTTCCCCAAACGACATCCAATCCCTTGATGATCTCAGGAAACTCCCGTTCACTACAAAACAGGACCTCAGGGACACCTATCCCACCGGCATGTTCTGCGTGCCCCAGGAACAGGTGGTACGCTACCATGCATCCAGCGGAACCACAGGCAAACCCACTGTAGTGGGATACACCAAAAATGACATAAAAGAATGGACAACCTCCCTGGCCAGGGGCCTGACATCGATCGGTGTAGGCAGGGGTGATGTGGTCCAGGTAGGGTACGGCTACGGACTCTTCACAGGCGGGCTGGGGCTGCACTACGGTGTAGAGATGGTGGGAGCAAGCGCCATTCCCACCAGTTCCGGTAATACAGAACGGCAGATCGAGTTGATGCAGGACCTGGGTTCAACAGCTATGGCATGCACGCCTTCCTATTTTCTTTATGTGAACGAAGTTTTCAAGAAGCTGGGGATCAGTATCGCGGATGATACGAAATTAAAGTGCGGGATATTCGGGGCCGAACCCTGGTCAGAGGAGATGCGGCGCAGGATTGAGGAGCAGACCGGTATCAAAGCGTATGACATTTTTGGCACGTCAGAGATAAGCGGCCCCCTGTTCACTGAATGTACATACCAGGACGGAATTCATATCTGGGCGGACCAGTTCCTTATTGAAGTGATAGACCCTGAGACAGGGGAGCAGCTTGCGGACGGGGAAAGAGGAGAACTGGTAGTGACCACACTGGCAAAGGAGGCACTGCCCCTGATACGCTACCGTATCGGGGATTTGACAGTCATAAAGTCCGCTCCGTGCAAGTGCGGTAGGACACATCCACGTATCATGCGCATCCTGGGCCGGACCGATGATATGATAATTGTAAGGGGCATCAATGTATTCCCTGGCCAGGTGGAGGCGGTATTGATGGATATACCTGAGGTGGCCGAACACTACCAGTTGGTTGTTGACCGGGAGAAAGAACTGGATACCCTGAGAGTACAGGTGGAAGTGACAGAGGACGTTTTCAGCGATAAGATATCTGACCTGATGGTCCTTGAGAAAAAGGTGACCAAAGCGCTGCTGAGCGTCCTGAACATTTCAGCACGGGTAGAACTTGTGGAGCCGGGCACAATTCCGCGTTCCATGGGTAAGGCACAAAGGGTTATTGATAAGAGGAAAATTTAATAGAGGTATTTGATAGAGGTGTTAGAAATGGAAAATAAGTTAATTAAGCAGATCTCCATATTTGCCGAGAACAAGGCAGGAAGGCTTGAAAAGATCACTGAGAAACTAAAGTCCGCAAATATCAATATCAGGGCATTTACTATTGCAGAAGCAGGGGATTTCGGTGTGATGCGGCTTGTTGTAGACAAACCCGAACAGGCCCATAATGTACTGCACGATGCGGGATTCACTGTATCTGAAACCGATGTGCTGGGTATTGAGATGAGCGATTCCCCAGGGGGGCTGCATGAAATATCCACAGTCCTGGGTTCCAATGATATTAATGTTGATTATGCATATGCCTTTGCGATGGCAACACAGAAGGCACTGTTAATAATCAGGGTTGACAATATCAACAATGCCATTGAAGTGCTGGAAAACAGCGATATCAGGCTGATCAGTATGGAAGAGGTCAAGAAGATATAAATCCAGGGTGTCCGGAAACGGTTATACGATCTACCGGGTAAGCACCGGCGCTGGTGAAAAGTGCCGGAAGGAAGGGGATAGGGAAAGTCGTAAAAGAAAAAATAGTTAAACACAGTAAAATGAAAATTTTTAAAATATAAATTAAGAGACTTTTTATTATTTACTGGGACTATTCAGAAAACCGCAGAGGCACGCAGAGAAAAACAACACATCTCTGCGCCCCTTTGCGCCCTCTGCGGTGAATCTTTTTTGACACGATCCATTTATCCAGAATAAATTAAAAAGTCACTAAATTAAAACCGTAACTCCGTCAATTCTATGTAATATCCCGCTCTTTTCAATAGCATCTGGTATTTTTTTGCTTTGAAGCATATTACGGGACAGCAGGCGGGTGAGCCGGACTGTTCAAGTAAAAAACCAAATACATGCCGCCCCTCCTTTACCATTCCTCAGACTTTCCTTCTCCTGCCACCCCCATGGCATTCCGGCGTCCTCCCCCTTACCAAATTGCAATATTACTTTCACCCCGCTAGGAGACAAGTTATATCAGGCTTATGCCATATTGGAGATCACAATTAAAAGCACGTATCGGCAAAATAATCAATAATTTTCGGTATGAATATGCACCAGACACTCCAGAAATACTTTGGCTATACAGAATTCCGTCCACACCAGGAAGACATTATCAGGGATGTAGTGGATAAAAAAGACACATTTGTGTTAATGCCTACCGGCGGCGGGAAATCGTTATGTTACCAGCTTCCCGCACTCCTGATGGAAGGCCTGAGTGTGGTCATCTCACCGCTGATATCGCTGATGAAAGACCAGGTGGACAGTTTAAGATCAAATGGCATAGCAGCCGCATATCTCAATAGCACCCAGTCAATTGCAGAAGCTGAAAAAATTACAACCGCGATCCTCGATGGACAGATCAAGATCCTTTATATGGCACCAGAGCGGCTTTTAATGTCCCAGACCCTTAAATTGCTGGAGGATGCGAAGGTCAGCCTGTTCGCAGTTGATGAGGCACACTGCATCTCTGAATGGGGGCATGATTTCAGGCCAGAGTACAGGAGGATCAGGACATTGAGGTCAAGATTCCCGCACGTTCCCATAATTGCCCTGACAGCAACAGCCACTACAAAAGTACAGGAGGATATCACAAGCCAGCTAAACCTGGCTGGCTGCAATACATATATGGCAAGCTTTGATAGGCCCAACCTTCTCTATCAGGTCTGGCCCAAGCAGGATGCGTACGGTCAATTACTTGAGTATCTGGGAAAGTGCAGGGGCAATTCCGGTATAATCTATTGCCAGAGTCGGAATACCGTTGATACACTAACAAAAAAGCTCCAACGAAGCGCGTTCAGGGCCCTGCCATACCATGCCGGCCTGTCCGATATCCAGCGGGCCAGGAACCAGGAAAGTTTCATAAAGGACGATACCGACATCATTGTTGCCACTATTGCCTTCGGTATGGGGATCGATAAACCCAATGTGCGTTTTGTCATACACTATGACCTGCCAAGGAACCTTGAAGGCTACTACCAGGAAACCGGCAGGGGAGGACGGGACGGATTGGCTTGTGACTGCATCCTGTTCTTTAGCCATGGGGACCGTTATAAGATAGAGTATTTCATCAACAAGAAGAACAGCAAAAAGGAGCAGGACATAGCATTGGCCCAGCTCAGGGCAATGACAGATTACTGCGAGAGCAGTACCTGCCGTCGTGGGGTATTGCTAAGATATTTTGGTGAGGATATGGGTGAAAAAAATTGTGGTAAGTGTGATGTCTGCATCTCACCCAGGGAAACCTTTGACGGCACCGGAGCCGCACAAAAGCTTCTGGTATGTGTGGAAGAACTTGACCAGCGGTTCGGAATGAATCATGTGATCGATGTCCTGATCGGGTCAAAGAATAAGAGAATAATTACTAAAGGCCATCATTTGCTGAAAAGTCATGGAGCAGGGCGCGATTATTCCAAAGTACAGTGGCAGGCCATTGCCAGGGAAATGATACAGAAGGGGGTGTTACGTGTTGAGGGTATCAGGTATCCGTTACTGACCTTGAACCATGATAGCAGGGAAATACTGGATGGAAACCAGGCGATCAGCTTAGTGAAACCGACAAAAGAGAAGCAGATAATACGCCAGCAAGAAAATATGTCTGCCGAAACCGGATTATTCGACAGGTTAAAACGGCTAAGGAAAACACTTGCTGACAGAAAGAACCTGCCGCCATATATCATATTTTCAGATACGAGCCTGGAACAAATGGCTTCGAACTTACCCGGGACACATCAGGAATTCTTGGACATAACAGGTGTGGGAGAGAATAAGTTGAAAAAATATGGTGATGCATTTTTAACCGAGATCGCAGATCATATTGCAGGAAAGCCTGTGCAAAGCCCGAAATTGTACAGAGGTGTACAGGGGAGGATATCTGCCACGCAGCAGGAGACCCTTGACCTTCACAGGCAGGGTTTGACTATCCAGCAGATCGCCAACACCAGGAACCTTTCTGCCAGTACCATTATCACCCATATAGAGAAACTGATCCTGGCAGGCGAGATTGATTCTATAGATCAGTGGGTAGATACACACAAGCAGCAAGCTATCCAGAAGGCAATATCAGATGTTGGACCCGAATACCTGTCCCCCTATCAAGGAGAAATTGGGTGATGATTGTATGTATAATGAGATTAAACTTGTGCGGGCTACTGTAATGGCAGCCGCATGCCAAGTTTAGGTTGTTGGAGTATCTCAATTCTTAATTTCTGTTTTTCCCAGGAACCTGTCTGCTGTTTTAGCCCCGCCGAATACATCCTCTCGCTGCCCCTTTTTATTAATGAACATTCCTATCAACACCAGCAGCAGACCGAGTTCAGGAAAAACCTGTACTACGACCACTCCCAGTAGCACCAAAAACATTGCAGCCATGCCCTTCATTGCACCTTTCCGGTATGATTCCAGTCTTGTGCGCCTGAATATGCGAATATCCCGCAGGGTTAAAAACGCCACCACTGCAAAGGCCGCCACAGAGATGGCAAAATAATACATGTTTCACACCTTTTTCTTATGCTGCAGGTATTCCTTGATCATGGCAGGGAAGGACTTTGCTTCCACAAACCTTAATCCCAGTTGTTCCGCCCATTTCTGCACACCCATATCCGATGCTACTACAGCCGCATCAAGTTCCTTGGCCAGCAGCAGCACATCAATATCAGGGCCACTGTCCAGGATACCGTATCTGAGGGCCGTGCGGTATTTATCCCTGAACTTTCCCACAACACTACCAATGACATCACGTTTAATTTCTATCTCGATATTTTTTTTATCCTGTGCCTTTGACGTGAGAAATAAGCATTCGGTAGCACCTTCCCAGATGGCGTCCTCTGCAACTGTCATACCTTTGTTAATACGGCTTCGCATGTAATCCACGTATTCATAGAATATCTTTGAAGGTATCTTTACCTCGTAGCGGTCCGGCGTTTTTTTAACCAGCCAGGTATCGATCTTGGCGATCACTTCATCCTCGCAGCCATTGTTCTTGATAAAACCATGCAGTTCATTATAGACAGACGGGTAGGGTATATAACAACTGAGCTCGTATGATAATCTGGCCTCTGCAATAATGTCCAGGATACTGTTAATCCCTTCACACAGGGTCTTGTATCCTTCCTTCTCCCTGGTTGCAGAATCTGTCAATGCACTGGTATCAAGCACAAATCGCTGTCGTAACATAATAGAACACTCAATAACATATTGACAGTTGTAGATACTAAAGTTTTGCTATATGAATTATCTGTCTTTCAACAATATTTGTTTATGTATTCAAAATATGTGATATCTTTCCTTATACGATGCTTTTCTGTCGTATCCACTTTTATAGTCAATCATTGTTAAATAAGGATACATAAATATAGCAGTTCAATTCTGTACATTATGGGATCGGTGCTATGTATAAGCAGGAATATGAAACAGTCGAGATCATTAACAGCAATGCCCGTTCATCAAGTTTTACTGCGGCGGTAGAAGAAACTGTAGAACTATTTGTGAATAATGCGCGTATAGCTTCCATCTTAACATCTCCCGGAAAGCTTGAACAACTGGCAGTTGGATATCTTGTATGTGAGGGTTTTGTCAGTGCTGCATCTGACATCCAGGATGTCAGGATTGATAGTGAAAAAAGGATTTATGCTGAAATCACCCAAAACGACCATTTTGATATTAGGTTGGAGATCCGCTCTTCCGGATGCATAGGTGTTGACCGGGAGGATAATGAGGATGTCAAGGTGGAATCAGATAGTCATTTCCACACTGATGTCATACAAGGTTCGCTTCACTACCTGGAATCTGAAATATACCAGCAAACGAGGGGCATTCATGCTGCTTGTATTATTGACAGGCAAGGTGGTTGCATTGCCTGTGCCATTGATGTGGGACGGCATAATGCTGTGGATAAGGCTATCGGACAGGCAATAATGGACGGTTTCAACCTGGGTGAGCACTTTATCCTGTCCACGGGACGACAGCCGGCTGGTATGGTAATGAAGGCAGCACGGGCAGGTATACCCATGGTAGTGACAAAGGCTGCACCCTTAAATAGCGGCATAGAAGCTGCAAGGCGCACAGGTATATGCCTTGTGGGGTTAGCAACTCCAGGCAGAATGATGGTTTTTTCGAATGAATGGCGTATTGATGGGTGTTGAACCTGATAATATGGGAAATATATCAAAAGGAGAAACAAATATGAAAGGACTAATCCCCGCCGCCGGTATGGGCACCAGGCTAAAACCATACACCAACGCCATCCCGAAAGAACTGCTGCCCGTAGGCGGCAAGGCCGTCATCGAACACGTTATCGATGCCTTCAGGGAGGCGGATATCACAGATATTACCATCGTAGTGGGCTGGAAGAAGAACGCCATACTGGACTACCTGGGTTCTGGACAGCGTATGGGTGTGAACCTAACTTACGTAGTGCAAGATGAGAGGCTGGGCCTTGCCAATGCCATATATGCCGGTCGTTATGTCGTGGGACACAGTACATTTGCTGTGATACTGGGCGATAATTTCTTTTATCCAAAGACCTTCCTGCGCGACCTGCGAGAGTTCCACCAGCAGCAAGGGGCCGATGTGACCCTGGGAGTAACAGACATACAGGACACCACCCGCCACGGCATAATTGCATACCAGGGTATGGACGTAACTGATATTGTGGAAAAACCCAGTCCAAAAGATGCACCCAGTATGAAGGGGTCTGCGGGCATCTATATCATGAGTGCTGAAGTGTTCGATACCATCTGCCTTATTGAGCCCGGTGTGAACAACGAGTACCAGCTGGCCGATGCCTTTAATTTAATGATAAAGCGGGGGTGCAAGGTTGTATTCCGGGATATTCCCGGCTATCATATAGATGTGGGCACGCCCGAAGACCTGCGTGAGGCAAACCGGTTATACTACCTGCGGGAAGGGTAAAGTCACCTGTTCCGGTAATGCACAAAATTGTATATCAAAATTGATGCCACCACCAGCACGATGAAGTAGGGTATATAGTGCTGGACCGGCTCCAGGTATTGCATTACAGTATCGGCAGTCACAGCCCAGAACATGGAAGCAATCAGGGACGCAGACGCTATCACAGGTATGATCTCCCGAAGAGAGAAACCCAGGAGTTTTGCAAAACATGCAGTTGCAAGCCCTCCTGTCATCTGGAACGGGATAAAACAAATAATGAAAAGTCCCACAAGGCCGAACTTATGCATCACACCGCTTTTATTAGAAGTGATTATCTCTGAGAAATTCATGAACGGTGCCATTAGCGGGAACTGCTTCAACTCTTTATGGAATAATACAAAAATAGGAAGACCTACTAACATGGCACCGATATCAGATATGAAACTGACCAATATCAGCAAGTGAATGGACATCTCCTTGGAGGCACCATGCAGCATAGCGAACTCCCGGCCGGACAGCATCTGGGTACTGAAAACCAGTAGTAACTCCCTCAGCAGTCCAAATTGGTAGAATATGAAAAGCACTATTGAGACCGATATCACTCCTGTTACGAATACTCCTATAAGAAAGCGGTCAGATTCTGTTTTTTCGATGCTCATATTATTTTAGCGATATATCTCTGGTCTGATTATCAGGATTATAGATAACTATTTTCAATTCACTTTCACTATCATCCCCAGCTGTACTCCCGGTAGGATTTTACAAAGCCATCCATTGACACCGCTATGGGTGCCTGCTATCATTACTGATTTTGTCATGATGTATCACTATTGTTTGAATAATTTTGTCACGGTTTTGCTATACGCCATCGTATCAGCACACCGTTATCCATTTGTTCCAGTGATACAAGTTCCAGCCCGGTTGCATCCGTATTATCAGCAAACCCTGCGCCGTCGACCAGTGTGGGTGCGTCCTTGCCTCCGAGGAACAGGGCACCAATATAAGTAAAAACTTCATCCACCAGTCCCTGGGATATCAATGACCAGTTCAGGGTCGCCCCCCCTTCCACCATTAAAGTACCAATACCCAGTTCCTTCAACCGAGACATAAGTGCCACAAGGTCCACCCTGTCCCTGCCAGCGGTGATGATCCTGGCTTTTTTCTTAAGTTTTTCGACCCTGTCAGCAGGTGCCGTTTCACTTACTGCGATCATCCTCTCACCTTCCCCCTTCTTGAAAATATCGGCATCTATCGGGGTCCTTGCCATACTGTCCACAACAATCCTTGCCGGATTCTCACACCTGTTACGTTCCTTGCGATTGCGCCTTAAGTCACAGGATTTGACTGTGAGGCTGGGGTCGTCTGCCAGTACAGTGCCTATGCCAACCATTACGGCATCGGCACCTGCACGTAAATGGTCCACCCTCTCAAAATCATTTTTTCCCGAAATCCTGATCTGTTCGCGCTTGTATGTGGAAATCTTACCGTCTGCTGACATGGCCGCATTAATAAATGTATAAGGACGCATCATTCCTGAATAGACTTTTGGGGTATATAATATTGATTGTTTGATGAGTATGTTGGTGAACATCAAATGACTAACTCACATAGAAGTATTAACATCCCATTCATGCCCACACTGTCAGGCAGAATTTAACATGGTACGAAAAGTTGCCGAATCGCTATCATATGTCATTGCAACGGAAACCTCTGTGGCCACTCTTGAACCTATGTCAAGTTGGAATCAGGCTGGAATTCCCACTCTGGCCAGATCAACTTCTGGAGGATTTGGATTTCTGCCAATATTCTACCTGCAACTGTGATCATCGAGATTTGGCCAGGGAAATCTCCCGAGCTCCTACCTACCTGCAGTACCACAGGCAGGTCATATTTGTCATCACAGTGGCTGAAATTAAGCCATAGATAATTTAATCGTGCCGGTGCTAAGCGAAAACATATGTATAAAACAATGAAACAAGGGCAAAACCGCCATGAAGGGTGATTATTCACTTAGTCTTATAATAATCAGAAATAGGTAACAATCAGGCAGGATCGGAGTGGCAGGGCAAAGCTGATAAAGTAAAGACCACAAAACTATAATACCAACAGGTAAAAAAGGAAGATTATATGTCCGGTGTAATGAAGAACATCTATGCACCATAACTGACCATGTCCAGATGGCAGGATACCGGGAAATTGTAGAAGCTCATGGAAGGGCCAGAGGACTGGCAGGATTCGTTTTTAATGATGCTGATGGATCGGTTAAGATTATGGCACGTGGGCTGGAGCCCGTTTTGACTGAATTTATCTAGGATTTGAGATCAGATCGACCAGACACGATCATAGAAACCATAGAGATCATGGAAGACATCTCATTACCGTCACCATTTGGTAAGATCGCAGTGGATGACATAAGAGAGTATATGGCACGATTTGATAAGGGCATAGACATATTGACAGAACATACGAGGTTTCTGAGCAAAAATAATTCATTTCTTTATGGAATAAATAATAAGCTTGATATGCTTGACGGGATTTCAAATAAGCTTGATACCTTACCGGAAAGAATCGCTGAAGCAATGAAAAGATGATTTTATCTTCGTTCCCGCAACGAGCCCTGAGTGTCAATATGGTGATGATGTACATTCTGTTACGGTTTATTACATAATGGTACCATCTCACCAGCGGCTTGTTCGCTTATTTTTCCTGCATTCTCTCAGTTCTCTTCTTCCATATGTTGGAGAGGCGTGCAATTTCCCCACTTGTCCCTCCAAGATGAGTCATGATCTTATTGAGGCTCACATCCTTCTTCTGACCGGGTGTATGCGGTTCCGGATAGATGATATTCCTTGCAATAAAGTCAAGATTATCATTAATAATTGGCTTTACTGCTTTTGATTCATCCTTATGGTAGAGTGTTTTCATATCTTCAACCCCTATATAGTTATATTCTCAGTAATTATTAAACCTTCGCAACAGTAATATTTATATTTAACCCTGGTTTTGTTGAAATTATACTATATTACAACTGCCTGCAACACAAAAAACAGGATAACAACTCGTAGAACCGCATACAAAAAAGTCACCGAAGGCTTTATGACTAATAATCGCTTATCTAAGCCCTTACCCTTACCTAATTTAGTACCATAGAAGCGGGGTGGGGTAGTCAGGAAATCCCGACGGGCTCATAACCCGTAGATCCATGGTTCGAATCCATGCCCCGCTATGTTATTTATCAGAAAAATTTTTATATATACGAACCAAATACCAATTAGAGTTAATAAAAGTGGGTTAATAGAGCAGTGATTGATCTAATAACATTAATTGAGATTTTGTCAGTTATAATACTGATAGGACTATCGGCTTTTTTTTCATCTTCCGAGACCGCATTTATATCAGTAAACCGAATCAAGATGCTTCACCTGGCAGAGAAAGGTGATAAGAATGCCAATATCATCCATAAGGAACTGCAGCATCCTGAGAAGTTCATTACCACAATTCTTGTGGGTAACAACATCGTAAATGTGACTGCTTCCGTGCTTGTCACTGCCCTGACATTGAATTATTTTGGTAATATGGGTATTGCCATAGCCACCGGTGTAATGACAGTGGTTATTTTAGTATTCGGGGAGATCGTCCCAAAGACCTTTGCCACCCGGCATGCTGATACCTATTCCCTGAAGATTGCAGGGCTGCTGGAACTACTTACCAGGATACTATACCCGGTTGTGTTCATTTTGACCCAGATCACCCGCATAGTACTGAGAATTTTCGGTGTCAAGGAAAAGATCAAGAACCCATTTATCACAGAAGACCAGATAAAACTCTTACTCAAAGTCGGTGTGGAAGAGGGCGTGTTCGAGCGTCATGAGCAGGACTACATCCATAAGGTATTCGAGTTCACTGACGAGAAAGCAAAGACGGCCATGACCTATAAGGCCGATATGGTGACGGTTGAAAATACCATGACACTTGATACAGTACTTGAAAAGATCAATGAGTCCGGTCATTCAAGGCTTCCTGTCTGGAAGGATGATTTTGACAATATTATAGGTATGATATATGCGAAAGACCTGCTGAAATACCGCGATGAAGAACTTGAAGGAATGAGTGTTGAAGAGATATTGAGACCCATATTGACTGTCAGGAGTGACCGCAAGATCGCTTCGGTATTCAAGGAACTCCAGTTCAGGAAGATACAGATAGCAGTAGTGGTTGATGAGAAACGGAATGTAGTGGGGCTGTTGTCCATGGAGGATATCATTGAAGAGATTGTAGGGGAGATACTTGATGAATATGATATTGAGGGAATGGGTAACGGTATATTACCCAAACCAACGAACAGGGTACGTTAGTATGTAGATGAGGCCCCTGGGAGATTAATAAGAACATTTACGTTATTTCCCGATAATTTTGGGTTGATGCAGTCTCAACCTGCGAATCTTGAAGAGAAGACCAACCGGTATATGGTTATGCTGGAAGAGGCACTGAAAGACGTTAAGACTACAGTAGGGGAAGGATCATATCTCAAGAAGATAGCTGATGATTATCTTGACATGGCCAGGTCCTATTACAATGACGGTGTCCATTTCGTAGAGAGTGAAGACAGGGTCAATGCCCTGGTATGTTTCAGTTATGGTCATGCATGGCTGGATGCCGGCGTACGATTGGGAGTGTTTACAGTAAAAAATCCCGAATTGTTTGCCATTTAGGATTTCAAAGATAAAACGCTGCAAAACAGATGATAAAAGTTGTAAGAATATATGAGGATTGATTGTTGTATGTTGATGAATTACAAGGTAATATTGGAAGCGGCCTGGTTGGTAAAGGACATTGAAACAGCTGATGATGCAATGGGAGTAGCCATTGCAGAGGCAGGGAAACGATTGAATCCCCAGCTTGAATATATTGAAATCGATATCGGCACCACTTATTGTCCTGCCTGTAATGAACCATTTGATAGTGTGTTCATCACAGCCAATACCGCACTTGTGGGACTGATGCTTGAGATGCGTGTATTCGATGCAGAGAATGAGGAACACGCTGCCAGGATAGCGAAATCTGTTATAGGCAAAGTCATGAAAAATATTCCACTCAATGTGATAGAGGTCACTGACCTGGAAAATCCTGATGAAGATGAGTGAGATAAGGGGTATTGCTCTTGGACAAAACAATTTCCGTAATAGGGCACACCGCATATGACCACCTGTTTGATGTAACACAGTTTGCACAGCCCAACTCGTCAATGCCCATAAACGGTTACCACATTTACTTTGGCGGTGGTGCAGCAAATATTTCAGCAGGAATTGCCACCCTTGGAGGAAAAAGCCAGCTGGTCTCGCCTGTTGGTTGTGATTTTAAAGGGTCTGATTACCAGCGGCACCTGGAACGCCTGGGTGTGGATACCAGTCTATTGTACAACACAAGGGATAAAAAAACGGCTTCAGCATTCATATTTACAGATGAGGACCATGACCAGGTAACCTATTTCTACTGGGGGGCATCAAGCGATTTCCCGAAACTTGAACCGCCCAGCCTGGAATTCGTACACCTGGCCACTGCCGATCCTGTGTTCAATTCAAAGGCTGCCAGACTCGCTGACTTTGTCTCATTCGATCCGGGACAGGACCTGGTAGTATATTCCAGGGAATGCCTTGATATCATACTGGAACATACCAATATCCTGTTCACCAACCGCCATGAGATAGAACGGCTCGCCCGGATGACGGGGCGCTCACGTGAAGACCTTGAGGCAGATATTGGGCTGGTAGTGGTCACACTGGACAAAGGCGGCAGTGAGATACACACAGACGGGGAGAGGATGTTCATCCCTGCCGTACAGGTGGATGCAGTGGACCCCACTGGAGCGGGCGATGCCTACCGTGTAGGATTCCTGGTGGCTTATACCAGGGGCTTTCCACTGGAAGTGTGCGGACGGGTGGGATCTGTTACGGCATCTTTTGTGGTGGAGAAAGTTGGCTGCCAGACAAACCTGCCCACCTGGGAGCAAATGCGGGAAAGGTTTAACAATTATTATGGTGACTTTGAATTATGATGCGTCAGGTTTTTGCAAACGTAACAGGAGTAATTATTCTTATCAGTGTAATTATTGCAGTTTCTGCATGTATTGATATTACAAACCAGCAAGGTGGATCTGAAGATTCCCGAATTAAGATAAACGCATCACAGGCAATTGAAATCGTAAAACAAGACCCTGTTGCTGTGGAATACATGTCAGAGAACTTCAGTAGGCCCGAATGGAGGGGTAATAAAACCGCGTTAGTCCAGGGTTTCGAGACTAACAACAGCGCGCTTCAGGAAGATGAGACATACTGGAAAGTAGAGATGATGGAGCGCAATTGTGCATGTTCTGGCATCAAGTCCCTGTATGTTGTAGAGAGTTATGTATCTCCTTATACAGGGGAGATCGCAAACCTTACCACTGGCATGGTTTCGGAGAGCAATTATGAAAAAGAGACATGTGCTTCCACTGCATGCCATTAATTGTTTCACAGTACTGGTATTGCTGTCAATAGTCCTGTTTTGTCCCATTACGGCAAGCGGCCAATCCGGTGAAGTAGTCGGTGAAGTGGTAGTGGAGTATTTCTATGAGGACGGCTGTTTAAGTTGCTCCGGAGCCGAACCTGTAGTGGACAAGGTTGTCCAGGGATACGACAACATCTCCTATTCAAAATACGAGATATTGTCGGACTATGGTGATATGAAAGTATATGACCGCATGGTGAGTGAGTACGGGATAGCCTCCGTCCCTGCCGTGGTCATCAATCACCAGGTCACTATAACATATCCGGACTATAATGGCGATGAGAAACGACTGGAAGAACTGCTGGTTACAGGGATTGAAAATGCACCTCATATTCCTGAAAATAACTCGATCCAGCCTGAAGATGGCGGGAGTATATTACCTGAGCTATCTCTGCCTGTTGTATTGGTGGCGGGTCTGCTGGCAGGGTTCAATCCATGTCTGCTGGCTGTAATGGCGTTTTTGGCATCATTGACCTTATCCTCAAAGGGAAACCGCACTGAACTATTGAAGATCGTGGGTGGCTTTTGTGCAGGTATATTTGTCATGTTCATGGTAGTGGGGATGGGCCTGCTGGGTGTGATTAAACAGCAGCCAGAGATCAAGGATACTATTACCCTGCTGTTGGTGGTATTGGTCGGACTGCTTGGATTGTGGCATTTTTATGATGCGTACCACCTGAAGGTGCATGACAGGTCGAGCTTCAAAACGTCCGGGTCATTTTTACAACTGGTTGAAGGGATTGAGCACAGGAATACGGTTATGGTTTCATTCCTTGCCGGTGCAATGTTCTCAATAATCAAGGCACCGTGCGTTGGTGCGGTATATTTTGCCATACTGGACATGTTGATAACACAGGGTAAAATCGCTGACGGGGCGATATACCTTGGTTTCTATAATTTTGGTGTGATTCTGCCGGTGCTTATCCTGGGTATTATGCTGGCGTTCGGGCTCAGCCCTGAACGTGTCAATGACCTGAGGGAAAATAGGCGTGTGGAGATACGGCTGGTGACGGGAGCAGTGCTGCTACTGCTTGCAGTGATGATATATTTTAATATCATTTGAATCGATAATCCATCCTGATTATTATTTATATGGCCAAGATTTTTATATCTTTAAACCAAATAAGCGGTAACCGTGTTGTATAGGTCCTTGCGTGAGTTATTGACAAAGTCTATCTATGATCGATAAGACAACCCCAATGCGGAATATTCCTGCGATACAGCCTGGCATAGAGGGTTACTGGAGTGGACAACGGTATTGGCCAGTGGATGAAACTCCGGAGTTAGTGCGTCAGGCGACAGCACACTATCACTCATTATTGGAAAATATGCATTATTATCGTATCCATTTCAAAAAGTATGGCAAAATGCAAAATTAATATAGACACAGATTACACTGATTTTTACAACAACTATTAATCTGTGTAATCAGTGTAATCTGTGTCTCAAAATTCAGAGTAATATGAGGAATTACCATTTAATTTGAAATGGATACCTATTATCAACAGTTGAAAAGTAAACACAATATTAGTATTTTTGCCAAGTATTTTTACTCCAGTATCTTTACATCACCAGGTTGTTCCACCACAATCTCTTTTTCACCCTGGTATTGTTCCAACGTACCTGTAACCTCAACTGAATCCGCAATATCAATAGTGTTATCGACCTTTTCAGCACCATTATTACGGTGGATAAAGACCTTGACCCTGCTGCCTTCACTATCCACTGTTAGTATCAGGTGATCACCAGTAAGGGTCCCTTTTTTTCCGACTATTTCACCATGCAATACAACCCGGTCGCCTGTGCTTGATTGCTCTGAATACTGGGAGGTTTCCATACTGTCAGCAATAAAACCGAAGTATGCAATGATCAATACCAGTAGTGCCATAACCATCAGGATGATAGTTATTTTTTCTTCCTTTTGCAGCATCCGGGCTCCATTTTGATTTTAATCAATATCCATTCCAGTGGATTATGACAGCCGTAACAGTGGAAAATATTGTGTTAAATATTCTCCTATTCAAGGATGCTGCCGCGGGATGCAGTACCCACGTACCGCTGGTATCTGGCAAGATAGCTCTTTTTTGTTTCTACTACCGGATTTTTCCACCTGGCCTTCCTCTCTTCCAGTACATTACCTGGCACTTTTATATCCAACAGCCGGTTAGGGATATCTATCTCGATGGTATCGCCCTCCTCCACCAATGCGATGGGACCGCCCTGTGCAGCCTCGGGTGTCACATGTCCGATACAGGGGCCACGTGTGCCGCCTGAGAACCTGCCGTCAGTGATAAGTGCCACGGAATCGATCAGGCCCATACCTGCAATGGCAGATGTGGGTGAGAGCATTTCCCTCATTCCTGGCCCGCCTTTTGGTCCTTCGTAGCGTATGACCACCACATCTCCGGCCTTTATCTGCCTGTCCATGATGGCGTGCATGGATTCCTCTTCGCTGTTGAACACCCGGGCAGGCCCGGAATGTACCATCATATCAGGATGGACCGCAGTCTGTTTGATAACCGAACCCTCAGGTGCAAGGTTGCCTTTGAGTATGGCAATCCCGCCTTCGGGATGTACGGGGTCATCCAGGGTCTTGATAACACTGGCATTGGTCCTGGGGTTTACCGGTATGAAGCATTCCAGGTTCCTGGCCATGGTATCACCTGTCACGGTAAGCACATCAAGGGACAGCATATCACCCAGGCGCTGCATCACGGCAGGCACGCCGCCAGCACGCTCCAGGTCGAGCAGGAAATGGTTCCCGCCAGGTCTCAGGTTAGTCAGGTGGGGTGTGGTGCGGCTCATCTCATCGAACCTGTCCAGCGGCAGGTCTTGTCCGAACTCGTGGGCAATGGCTGGCAGGTGCAGGGCCGTATTGGTACTGCCGCCGATGGCCATATCCAAACGTACGGCATTGTCGATGGCCTCAGGGGTTACTATCTGCCTGGCAGTGATGTCCTTCTCTACCAGTTCCATGATCTTCATCCCTGTCTCCTTTGCAATCCTGAACTTCTTTGCATCCACGGCATGGGTAGTGCCGCAGCCCGGCAGGCTCATGCCAAGTGCTTCTGTCACACAGGCCATGGTATTGGCTGTAAATAACCCGGCACATGAACCTGCACCGCTGCATGAGCAATCTTCCAGTGCCTTAAGTTTTTCATCTGTTATCTTGTTGTTCTGCCGCTCTCCCACGCCTTCGAATACTGATATCAGGTCCCGTTCTTCATCGTCCACGAATCCGGGCAGCATGGGGCCTCCTGTGACCACGGCTGTGGGGATGTCCAGCCGGCCCGCTGCCATCAGGTGGCCTGGTACTATCTTGTCGCAGGTGGGTATCATTACCATGCCGTCGAACCTGTGTGCCTGGACCATTAGCTCGATGGTATCACGTATGAGTTCCCTGCTGGGTAGTGAATATTTCATTCCCTCATGGCCCATGGCTATACCATCACAGATACCTATGGTGGAAAATTCGAATGGTACGCCTCCGGCCAGCCTGATTCCTGCCTTTACTGATTCTCCTAGTTTGTCGAGGTGTATGTGGCCTGGTATTAATTCGCTCCAGGAATTGACTACACCTATGAACGGGCGGTCCATTTCGTTGTCGATCACTCCCATGGCTTTTAGCAGGGAGCGGTGGGGGGCTCGTTCTAATCCTTTTGTAACTTCATCGCTTCTGAGTGTCATTTTGAATCTCCATTGTTTGTGATATTATGATATTGACTGAAAAAACTGAATGTTTTAGGCAATATTAGGACTGGGTTCAATACTTGCACATTTTCCATAAATATTCCTGGTACAACTGGCATGGAAAATAGTGATTATCATCACCATTTGCGGGGTATAAGACAGGCGAATGCAGCATATGCACTCAGTCCATTTCGAAATCTGCTAGTGGCGTGCTCAGATAACGCTCTCCGGTGTCTGGTAACACTACAACAACCAGCTTTCCAGCATTTTCCGGTCTTTTAGCTACCTTTATGGCAGCCCAAAGGGCTGCTCCTGAAGAAATTCCGGCCAAAATGCCTTCTTTTTTAGCAAGAAACCTTGCAGATTCAAAAGCATCTTCATTACTCACTTGAATGATCTCATCAATTATGCCGGTATTTAAAGCCTCTGGCACAAATCCGGCTCCAATACCCTGAATTTTATGGGGTCCAGATTTTCCTCCCGACAGAACTGGCGAATCCTTGGGTTCTACTGCGATTGCTTTAAATTGAGGTTTACGAGCTTTTATAAATTCGGCCACTCCTGTGATTGTTCCGCCTGTTCCAACACCGGCAACCAGGATGTCCACATCACCATCAGTGTCGTTCCAAATCTCCACTGCTGTAGTCTTGCGGTGAACTTCTGGGTTGGCTGGATTACGAAATTGTTGTGGGATAAAAGAATTAGGTAATTCTTTAGCAAGCTTTTCGGCCTTATCTATTGCACCAGTCATTCCTTTTTCACCTGGTGTAAGGACAAGTTCAGCACCCAAAAGTCTCAGGATTTTCCTTCGTTCCATACTCATCGTTTCAGGCATCGTAAGGATTAGCCTATAGCCTTTAGCAGCACAGACACATGCTAAGCCAATACCAGTATTTCCTGAGGTTGGTTCGATGATAAGCGTATCTTCTTTAATACGATTGTCTTCCTCTGCAGCTTCAATCATGCTCAGAGCAATCCGATCTTTTACAGATCCCAAAGGATTAAAGGACTCCAACTTAGCTATCACCGTGGCCTGACACCCTTCAGTTACCCTGTTGAGTCGAACAAGCGGTGTTCTACCGATTGTCTGAGTGATCCCATCAAAAATTTTTTCCATAGTTTATCTCCTCCCTAAGGCATAAAGGTAAATGCTATCTGTTATTTACTTTAATAAAATTCATCACGATGTATAATGGTCTTTGTAAATGAGATCTGGTGCCTTTAACATTACTGTGGTACCAGGAGCTACTGATTGAATGATCCAAACATTACCACCAACGATTGAACGGGCTCCGATTACAGTATCGCTGCCCAAGATCGTTGCGCCTGAATATATGATAACATCATCTTCTATAGTGGGATGTCTCTTGGTACCGCGGATAAGGTTTCCTTCTTCATCTTTGGCAAAACTTATCGCACCTAAGGTTACACCTTGATAGATTCTGACATTATTACCAATTATACAGGTTTCCCCAATGACCACACCCGTACCATGATCTATGAAGAAATTATGACCGATTTTTGCTCCAGGGTGAATGTCAATATTTACAACGCTATGTGCGTACTCAGTCATAATTCTTGGAATAATCGGTATGTTCTGCTCGTATAACTCATGAGCAACTCTATAGACAGTTACAGCAAAGAGTCCTGGGTAACTGAAAATAATTTCATCATAGCTCTTAGCTGCTGGGTCTCCATCATAGGCTGTCTGAATGTCAGAAGCCAGTATTTCACGCAGCTGCGGAATCTTTTGTAAGAATGAAGTGGCTTCCTTTTGCCCCCTTTGGATACATTCTGTACATTCCTGCCCATAACGATGGCAGTCATGAATGATACTATGAGCTATTTGCTTTGAGAGTTTCTCATAGAGATCTGTAACTTTACCGCCAATGTGATAGGGGAGATTATTGCTATCAATTATTTGATCCTCGAAATAACCAGGATAAAGAATGTTCCTAATAATATCGAGTATTTCAATAACAGAATCCTTTGAAGGGATGACTGTTGCATCTACGTGATCAAAACATTTTTCGTTCGAACAGCTTTCAATGATTGCATCAACGATACCAGGAATCTTTGCTCGATATGCATTTTCGATCTCTGATAAGATAATGCATTTTTCCAATTTGTTCTCAATTTCGTCATCCATATCGTTCGTCCTAATAGCTTGACTTTGCCAGATTTCCCCTCAACCTGCAAATATTATTTGCTACTTTTTCTTAATAAACGTTTGTATAAATTAATGGAGACTTTTTATTATTTCCTGATTTTGTCAACTTTATCCTACTGTAGGCCATTATATTATTTGGCCCTTAAACTAATGAAAGGATTGAGATCGTTTTTAGGATGTCGAACTTACAGACAAATTTATCTTTGTGGTCTTTTCGTGCTTTGTGGTGAATTACCAAGATAGGAGAATTCCAATTACTTTATCAAAGGCATTCAATGGTCTTTATATGACTAAAGAGAAAACAATAGATAAGGTGAAAAATTATGAAAGCGGAAAAATTGCTTGAACGCATCACTCTTGACCCCAATGTTATGATTGGAAAACCTGTGATCAGGGGAACAAGACTTACGGTACAGTATATCCTGGGATTGTTAGCACATGGCGCTTCTGTGGAGGAGATCCTTGAAGAATACAAAGGATTAAACAAAGATGACATTAAAGCATGTTTGCTATTTGCAACAGAATCCTTTGAAAACACCACTTCTCCTGCAGCATTTCAGAACCACTGGTCAAGAGTCTGCTGGCCCGCATCCGAGGCTTCCACCAACCTGCCTACCGCACCCTTCACCCGGACCTCGGAAAAATCATGCCTGCTGCAGAGAAAATCAGTAATCTCAGACTCCTTAGGTGACTTCCACGAAATCTCATAATCGGAAATAACATCAGGATAAAGGAAAAAGTCCTTGATTACCTGCAAATTCTCAATCCCCTCCCCCTTCTCAACCAGCACCGCCTCAATCCCACCGTGCTCCTTTATCAATTTCATAGCCGTTTTTGGTCCGACCCGCTTGATTCCCGGATTGTAATCAGTACCCACAAGCAAAGCAATATCGATCAACTGTTCCCTGGTGATGCTATTGGCAGACAACCCCTCCTCAAGTTCAATAATTTCAGGATTCACATCAATATAGATATTCTTGCGCGGGAGCTTGCGTTTTCCAGTAACGGCCAGGTTCCTTACCACCCTGGGCGCACCGAAGAGCAGTGAATCATAGTCCTGGGATGCAGCAAAATCTGCATCTCCCATCAGTGCCATATAAGCAGCCTGGGCCTCACCCTCAGAGGGTGCCTGCACCACAGGAATCCCCATAAATCCCAGTAAGGTCTTGGCATCTTCAACCATGCCCTCTTTCAGGTGTGACGAAGCCTGGGCATGTACAAAAGCTTCCTCCTCCTCGCCCGCAGCCACAGCCTCTTTCCAGCGGTGCATGGCCTTATCCCTGGTCTTCGACCTCGCCTCCAGGGTCCGGGCCTTGAACTCCGGCGGTTTGCCGTCGAATACAAATACCGGCTTGATGCCGGCTTCCACAAGGTTCGTAGTGCGGTACAAAAACCCTGATAGATGTGAGGTCACCTCACCCCTGGAATTCTTCAGTGGCGTGCCGTCCCTCTGCCTTATAATACTCAGGAACTGGTACAGGGTATTGAAAGCATCAATGGCCACCACCCTGCCTGCCAGGTCACTTAACTGGATCTCGTGTTTTTCAAAGATATCGCCTAATTCCACACCCATGTTCCCTACTCCAAAAATTTCTACAAGACTTATTTCCTACACATTAGTAAAATATGATGCATCATCCCTCTGATCGCTGATGGCTTTATATAGTGTTTCTTTATTCAGGCGTTCGGGCTGGTAATATCTGCCGTTCACCTCTTCTGCTATCTCGCTGGCAAGTTTTGAACCGTGACTGCTCATATCCACAACAAGCACATTGATTCCTTCGCTTATCACATGATGCAGCACCGTGGAAAGTTCCCTGCGGATATTGCCGCCCACTTCCAGGGGCACGTTGGACTTACCATCCGTTACCAGAACCATTATGGGAATAGTGGATGGGTCCTTCTTGATCTCATTGTGCAGGGCGTGCAGTCCTATCAGGATGCCAGATGCCAGTGGAGTAGTACCGCCGAAAGGAATGGTTTCAAGATACCGTTTTGCCAATTCAACAGACGACGTGAAGGGCAGTATAAGTTCGCCTTTCCGGCCGCTGTACGTGACCAGCGATACCTTATCCCTCCGCTGGTATGCATCCTTTAACAACGCCACTATCACGCTGCGGGTGATATCCACTTTATCCATTTCATCCATGCTGCCGCTGGTATCCATCACAATATTGATGAGAGTGGCAATACGCCTGCGCCTGACCTTCTCCCTGTAATCGCTCTTCTTGACCCTGATCTTACCATTCTCAGCATGCAGTGCCGCCGCCCTGATAGTGGGGGCCACTGCAATATCAGTAACTTCGCCGTCAGGCAGGCGGGATCTCACATACCTGCCCCGCTTCCCTTTGGTCAGGACCTCTGCCCTTCTACCGCTCTTCATCTGGCCGGTGACCAATTTCTTTTTTCGTTTCCTGGCAAAGTCGCTGAGTATACTTCTTACGATCTTCTCATCCGATTTAGTCCCCATCTCTTTAACTTCAGTTCCAGGTTCCTCCACAACTTCAGGCTCTTTATCACTGGGGGCTTTGTGTACTGGTGCTATTAACTCTGGTGTTCTCGGTACCGGGGCCGTGTAGGTGGGCGTACGGTATATGGGAGTGCGATGGTCCACCTTGGTAACATGTTTTGGTTCTATCTCTAAAATAGCATCGGGTCTTTTACGTTTCGGGATTGGAGTATCATCGAACACTTCACAGAAAATATCGTAGGGGTCCAGCACTACATAGGACTTGTCTGCTATAATGTAGGCATGCACCATTTCGCCCAGGCGGACCTGGTCCCTTAAATCCACCAGCAGTTCTTTGATGTAGTCAGAATCGTCCTTGTCGAACTCATTGATCTCAGTTTTCGGTATCCTGATAGCCAGGAGGGGGTTGCCGATATGGAACACTTTAATGCCGTATTCCCTTTTCAGGTTATTTCGCAACCTCCCGGCAATGATATCGCTCATTTCTCCACCAGTCGTCTCAGCAGTTCGACGCTGAACTCTTCCTCCTCAAATGGCCGCTTTCTCATCCTGTGCGGCAGTACCATCTCGGCAGCTTCCACAATATCCTCATTAGTGACCCGGTCCCTGCCCTCGAATGCCGCATTGGTGCGGGCGGTCCTCTCGATCATGATATCTGCCCTGTGTCCATCAACATTGAATTCTATACATATCTCGGCTATGGTCTGGAGATTGTCCCTGGTCGTGACCACCCTTGGAAGCATCTGCTGTGCCTTTACAATCCGGGAATTTAAACGGTCCTGTTCCGGCTGGAACTCTTTCCTGAAACCATCAGGCTCGTCATTAAATCTATTGGTCTGCTCCACGATCTCAACTCTTTGTTCCAGGTCCTGGATACCCACTACCTCTACCTGGAGAGCTATCCTGTCCAGCAACTGGGGCCGCAGTTCCCCTTCTTCAGGATTCATGCTACCGACAATTATGAACTTGGCTGGATGGCTTACGCTTACCCCTTCCCTTTCCACGGTGTTCACGCCCATGGCCGCCGCATCCAGGAGTGCATCCACTACAAAATCATCCAGCAGGTTTATTTCATCCACATACAGGATGCCACCATTCGCCTCGGCAAGGATGCCTGGTTCATAGGCTTTAAGACCTTCGGTGACAGCCTTTTCTATGTCCAGGCTGCCCACCACCCGGTCCTCTGTGGCACCTACAGGCAGGTCGACCACTTTCATGAGACGTTTTTCAGTAGTGATGGTCCCCTCATCTTTGCGTATCTGGCATTCCCAGCAGAATTTATCCTCGTCATGGGGGTTGCAGCTATATGTACATCCCGAGACCACTTCGATCTCAGGCAGGATCTCAGCCAGACCCCTGACCGCAGTGGATTTGGCAGTCCCTTTCTGGCCCCTTATCAGCACTCCGCCAATAGAAGGATTTATTGCGTTCAGGATCAGGGCACGTTTCATCTTTTCCTGGCCTACAATAGCTGTAAAGGGATACAATACCCTGTGGGTCTTGGTCTCGATCCTGGCTTTGATTATCTGTTTGGACTCGTCCACTTCTTCGACTTTCGGGACTTCCATGATATTACCGTGAATACTGATCTTGCCCATTATTATCGCCTCATTACTAATATATAAAATATCTAAATAACATCGCATATAGTAACGCTATTACTAAAAATAACATAGAAAATACAAAACACCCAAATACAATTTTAATGCGGCCACCCCTTTCTTTTTTTGACACCGCATGCGTTTCATAGATCGAGACCAACATTGTAATAAAGAAAAAAATCGCTGATACTATCAGCAGAGTCCCCACAATCAGGACAAATTGTGCTTCGAATGTCAGGTTTGCCTGAGGGTTTATTAAACTTAGTAAGAATTCTTTTCCTTTTGCTTCATATGCTGTGGTCACCATTATTACCACGTATAAAACATTACCCACACCCATAATGGCTGCAGACAAAGCAGCACTAAGTAATGTTATCAGCGAACCGATGTCAGGGATATCAAGGTCCATCTTCCATTCATTTTCCATTTATTTCACCTAATTTCGATATGCTAAGAATCATTATATAAAGATATCTACTTGATATTAAGATATTTACTTGAATGATACAATTTTGATAATTATTATTTATCTTTTGATCTGTATAAAACCAATCGAAAACATTATGAATAAGTTGTTACTAATGTAATTATTATTGGGGCATTAAACGGCATCGTATCCATCCCCTCCGATCCGTCAAGCCCCATTTATTTTCATATATGGTTTTTATCTGATCAATGTGCCGTTTTCCACTTTCCTTTCAGGCTGCAGCAGCACTGCCCCGTCTTCATCAGCAGCAAGTATCATTCCCCTGGATTCCACGCCGAACAGTTTGGCAGGTTTCATATTTGCCAGCAGGACAATTTGCCTGCCAACCAGTTCATCGGCCACATGTGTCAGGGCAATACCTGCCACCACCTGTCTGGGGCTGTCCTC